>RCMY010000192.1_pt1 | contig 93855 bp, 92 predicted proteins | sample 2041341 | NCBI WGS metagenome assembly RCMY01 (sample SAMN09708234, study PRJNA481090) | Marine sediment metagenome, whole genome shotgun sequencing project. | reverse complement strand
GGTTGAACACCTTGCGAGCATTTTCAACGCAGCAGGCGCGTTTTTGAGCCAAAATATTGCCGCGTGATGAAATGTGAACAGACCCTAGCCCTACTATAGTGAAATGCAAGAAAAGTGACACAAAACTACATTTTGCAATGGTGTAGGTTGGGTTGATAAACCCAACGTTTCAGACGGCTTGTGGATTTGTTGGGTTTGCAACCCAACCTACCTGCCGTATCACTTTTTTATGCATTCCACTATAGGTGTACTGTCTTCGGCTCGCCGCTTTGTTATCTTATTTTTTCGGATGGATATCTGGATGGATATCTTAAGATGGGAGCGGGTAGCCGGCATTGTGAAATGTTCGATATTTCATTACCGACGCAATAATACCCATTCAAAAAATAATATACAAACAAGCAGCCCGTAGGTCGGATTCTCGAATCCGACACTTGTTCGCAGAACAAGGCACGCACATCGCTTTGGCCGTTGGCTAAACGTCGGATTCAAGAATCCGACCTACGCGGATGATGCTGCCGAACTGCTTTTATTTGGTAAGGTTATTTTTTAGAATGAGTATAATCCGTTATAAACTGTGTTTTGAAAAGCCGGCAGGCCGTCTGAAAAGTTTCAGACGGCCTTTTGTTTGGAATGGTAAAATTGACAACAATTTATTTCTATTTTGTGAGCAATTTTATAAAATTTAAAAATAAATATAATTTAAAAACAATATATTGAAATTTTTATATTTTTAAAATCTTTATTTTTACTTTGTTTGGTGTAGAATTTTTCTAAAGATTTTTTGTTGAATGGAAAGCATAAAGAGCATTTGCCACCCGCTTTGGCTGTGGTTTTTCAAACGACTGTCGGGCTGATAAGCACTTGCGCTGCGTTTGATTGCAGATGCCGGCTCGGGCGAGGTGCAGCGGTTTCGATTTGTGTGCTGTCGCTTGGGTTATTGCGAATGCACATGGTGGGGTGGAGCAGATGCGGGTTGGATAAAGTTTTGTGATGGCTGAGGCTTCAGACGGCATGGTTGGTTTTTGCCGTCTGTTTTTTTGTCCGTTTTCTGCTTTTGCGCTGTGCCCGCTCAATTTCTGCAACATGTTCTAGGGTATCCTGACATTTCGATTTATGGGTGGTGTCGCCCCTGAAAACGCATCTGCTGCGTTAAAAAGCCTCGCAAGGTGTCCAAGTTTGCTGCATTTTTGCCTTGCATCTGCATTTTCAGGAACAAAATCCCCCTCATAAACGAAATGCCAGGACACCCTAACCTGATTTTATGTGTTCAGACGGCCTTGATATTCAGAAAATAGCGTACACTTGCTCCTTGTTTAGATGAGAACGATTTTTGAACAGGATGTGTTATGTATCCAGGTGAGCGTTTTAATGCTTACAGCCATTTGGTTGGCGCGGTGTTGGCCGTGATCGGCACGGTGATGTTGTTGCAAAAAGCAGGGCACACGCAAGATGTGTATAAAATCATCAGCTCGACCGCTTACGGCGTGTGTTTGATTTTACTTTATATGGGCTCCACCATTTATCACAGCACCCGCCATCCGGGCGTGAAAGGGGTGTTGCAGAAATTTGACCATTGCGCCATTTATCTGCTGATTGCCGGCAGCTACACGCCGTTTACGCTGGTGACGCTCAACGGCGCATGGGGCTGGTCGCTGTTTGGCGTGTCGTGGGGGCTGGCGGCGTTTGGCATTGCGCAAGAGCTCACCATCGGGCGCAAGAGTGAAAAGCGTTTGCTGTCGATGATTTTATATATGGTGATGGGCTGGCTGGTAGTGGTGGCGATGTATCCGCTGCTGCAAACCCTGCCTGCTTGGGGGCTTTTCTGGCTGGTGCTCGGCGGCTTGCTCTATAGCGGCGGCATTTATTGGTTTATCAACGATGAAAAAATCAAATACGGCCATGGCATTTGGCATTTGTTTGTGCTCGGCGGCAGCTTGGCGCAGTTTATTTGTGTGTATGTTTATGTGGTGTGATGATTGCATCAGCATGATATATAAAGGCCGTCTGAAAAGTTTTCAGACGGCCTTTATATAGCCTTTATATGTATGTGGCTGTAAAGCTGGAGCTTGTTGTGCTTGCGCGAACCGGTGTGGTTAAACCGAATTGGATTGCAGTTTATTTTTCAGCCATTCGAATTGGATTCAATCACTTTAATATCGTTGGCTTGCGGCTGCATCGCAGCTTAAACCATGGGCTATATTGTTTGCAATTGTTTGCAGATGCCCAAACCCTTAAATGTAAATCAGCCTGCTTTGACGAATCAAAGCAGGCTGAAATATTTGGTCGGAATGAGAGGATTCGAACCTCCGACCCCTTCGTCCCGAACGAAGTGCGCTACCGGGCTGCGCTACATTCCGAATAAGCTGTGCATTATAGTGAGTGGCGGCTGTTTTGACAAGCGTTTGTGAGATGTTGTTGTTATTTTATTGATTTTTATATTTAAGTTTTAGGGCGTCTGAAAAGTTTCCGGCTTCAGGTTTTGGTTTATGCAGCATGAAGCACGAAAATGGTCGGCCGTTTTTTCAGGTCGGGTAAGCTGCTTTTGCGCCATTGGGCAATGGTTTGGCTGATGATTTGCTGGCTGGGCAGGGTTAAATCGCAGGCGGTGCACAGGCGGGTGGAGGGGCTGAGGGTGGCAACGGCATCGGCGAGCAGCGCATCGTTGCGGTAAGGGGTTTCGATGAAAAGCTGGGTTTCGTTGTGTTGGTGCGAGCGTTGTTCCAGCGCTTTGAGGGCGCTGATGCGCTGGGCTTTATCGGCGGGCAGATAGCCTTTAAAAGCGAAATTTTGGCCGTTGGCGCCCGAAGCCATCAAGGCCAGCAGCAGGCTGGAGGGGCCGACAAGCGGGCGCACTTCGAAGCCGCCGGCGTGCGCGAGTGCCACCAAGTCGGCGCCGGGGTCGGCCACGGCGGGGCAGCCGGCTTCGCTGAGCAAACCCATGCTGCGGCCTTGGTGCAGCGGCTGCAATAAATCGGGCAGGGTTTTGGGGTCGGTGTGCTCATTGAGGGCTTGCAGATTGAGCGCGCGAATCGGCGTGGTGATGCCCAAATGTTTTAAATGGGCGCGGGCGGTTTTTTCGGCTTCCACCACAAAATCGGTGAGGCCGGTGATTTGTGCTTGCTCATGCGGCAGCAGGCAGGGCGTGTCGGGCGCGCCGAGCGGGGTGGGAATCAGGTAAAGTATGGGTGCGGCGGTCATGGAGGGCTTTCGTTTAAATGGGAATGGTTTGATATGGGCGTTCAGGCCGTCTGAAAACGCAGGTGCACGGGTGAAAAATGCTACAAAATTTCCATGCCTTCGGCGTGTAAAAAGTCAACCAACTTGAAGATGGGCAGGCCAATCAGGGCATTGGGGTCGCTGCTCTCGATTTTTTCCAGCAAGGCCGCGCCCAAACCTTCGCTTTTGGCGGCGCCGGCGCAATAAACCGCATCCGGCTCGCGCTCGAGATAGCGGCGGATTTGTTCGGCTGAAAGAGGGCGCATGCTTACTATGGTGGTGTCGGTGTGGGTGTGTAGGCGGCCGCTTTCGCTGTTGAGGAGGCACAAGGCGCTGTAAAAGGTGATGGTTTGGCCGGATAGCTCGGCCAGCATTTGTTGTGCTTTTGCCACGCTTTCCGGCTTGCCCAGCTGGCGGCCGTTGCAGCAGGCCACTTGGTCGGCGCCGATAATCAGCGCGCGCGCAAAGGTGCCGGCCAGTGAGCGGGCTTTGCCGATGGCCAGCCTCAAGGCGGTTTGCGATGCGGCTTCGCCCGGCTCGGGAGTTTCGTCGAAATCGGGGCGGGCGGTTTGGAAAGGCAGCCCCAGGGTGCGCAATTGCTGCTGGCGGAAAATCGAGCTTGAGCCTAAAATAAGCGGAAGTGGTGTATTCATTTGTGTAAAAGCATTGACGTTAATCTGCTTAAATTATATCATAGCCCGTTTATGTTAGACCCTAATTTGATTGACCCCGGAGTGTTCGCCGCAGAAGGGCGCCGTTTGCAAGGCAGGCTGGCGCTCAATCAGCTGGATGAGCGCGTTTGGTCGCACGAATATTTGGCAAACAAAGAAGCCGAAGTGTCGTTTACGCTGCAAGGCGGGCGCGACCGATGGCAGCGTTTGTATTTGGATTTGAGCGTAAAAGGCGATGTGCCGCTGGTGTGTCAGCGCTGCATCAAGCCGATGCCGTTTGAATTTGACGAACAAAGCCGCGTGGTGTTGTTTGCCGATGATGCAAGCTTGGATGAAGCCATGCTTTCCGATGATGAATTGGAGGGCATGCTGCTGCAAAAAGCGTTGGATGTGCGTATGCTGGTGGAAGACCAAATCCTGATGGCGCTACCGTTTTCGCCACGGCATGAGGATTGCGGCAATGCTGCATTGGCCGAAGTCAATCAAGATAAACCCAATCCGTTTGCCGTATTGGCAGGGCTGAAAAGCAGCCGCTAACCCATTTGTATTTGATATTTAGGAGCTTGAAATGGCCGTTCAACAAAACAAGAAATCCCCCTCTAAACGCGGTATGCACCGCTCGCACGATGCGCTGACTGCGCCGGCACTGTCGGTTGACGGCAACACCGGCGAAGTGCACCGCCCGCACCACATTTCACCCAACGGCATGTATCGCGGCCGTAAAGTGGTGAAAGCCAAAGGCGAATAATCCCCTGCCTTTTGCCTGTAAGGAAGCCAGCAGATTGCTCTCAAACCGCAATTGCCGGCTTTTTTCGTTTATCTGCCGGCGGCTGCCGTTTGAATCCGGCTCTTCCGACGCCTTCACAATGTGAACCATCATGAAAAAGAAAATCTGGTATACCTACGATGAAATTCATCATGTTATCAAACAGCTTGCTGCCAAAATTCAGGCGGCCGACACGCCTTACGATGCCATGATTGCGATCGGCGGCGGCGGTTTTATTCCCGCCCGTATTTTGCGCTGCTTTCTGGATATACCGATTTATGCCGTGACCACTGCTTATTACGACAGCGACAATGAAGGGCAAACCACCGAATCTGTGCGCAAAATCCAATGGATTGACCCGCTGCCGAGCGAATTGCGCGGCAAAAACGTGCTGGTGGTGGACGAGGTGGACGACAGCCGCACCACACTCGAATTCGTGCTCAATGAATTGGCGCAAGAAGATTTCGGCACTATCGGCATTGCCGTGGTGCATGAAAAAATCAAGGAAAAAGTGGGGCAGCTGCCTGCAAATATGCCTTATTTCAGCGGCCTTACCGTGGAAGACTGGTGGATCAACTATCCGTGGGATGCGCAAGATATCGACGAACACAACCGCTTGGCCGCCGAGAGCCGCGCGTAATACCCATTAAAAAACAATCTGGCGCGATTTGACCTGTTTTGACCTGCTATCTGTATTGTCTGCGGCCCGCCGCTTTGCGGCTGTGTCCGGGTTGGGTGCCAGACTGTTCGGACGGCCTTGTAATATTATCGAGCATTACCAAAAGGCCGTCTGAACGGTATTTTCAATTATTTCCCTGCCCGACAGACATTTGAGCGCAAGCCTTGTGCCTGCAACAGGAATCGGGAGCAGCAGCATGCTTACTTTGGCCGTAGATGCCATGGGCGGTGATGCCGGTTTGGCCGTAACCATACCGGGCGCACTTGCCTTTTTGAAACAACAACCCACCGCACGCCTGATTATGGTGGGCGATGAGGCGCAATTGCAATCGGCGCTGGCCGCCGCGCATGCGCCGATGGCGCGCATCGATATCCAACACGCCACGCAAGTGGTGGCGATGGATGAAGCGCCTCAGCTGGCGTTGAAAAACAAAAAAGATTCGTCCATGCGCGTGGCCATTAATCAGGTAAAAGAGGGCAAGGCGCAGGCTGCCGTGTCTGCCGGCAACACCGGTGCGCTGATGGCTACCGCCCGTTTTGTGCTCAAAACCATTCCCGGCATCGAGCGGCCGGCCATTGCCAAATTTCTGCCCTCGGCAGGCGATCACATGACGCTGATGCTCGATTTGGGCGCCAATGTGGATTGCACGGCCGAGCAATTGGTGCAGTTTGCCGTGATCGGCGGCGAGCTTGTGCAAGCGCTGTATCCTGAAAAAGGGCGTCCGCGCATTGGTTTGCTCAATGTGGGCACGGAAGACATCAAAGGCACCGACACGGTGAAGCAAACCTTTAAGCTGCTCAAGGGCAGCGAGATGAATTTTGTCGGCAATGTTGAGGGCAATGCCGTGTTTGGCGGTGAAGTGGATGTGGTGGTGGCCGATGGTTTTGTGGGCAACATCATGCTCAAAACCATCGAAGGCGCGGTGAAATTTATGGGCGGCGCCATCAAGCAGGAATTTCAAAGCAGCCTGTTTACCAAAGCCGCCGCATTGGTGGCGCTGCCGGCTTTGCGCGGCTTTAAAAGCAAATTCGACCCGCGCCGCTTCAATGGCGCCATCTTTCTCGGCCTGCGCGGCGTGGTGATTAAAAGCCACGGCGGTACCGATGCCACAGGTTTTATGTATGCGCTCGAAGAGGCTTATTATGAGGCCAAAGCCGACAGCTTGACGAAAATCGAGCAGGGTGTGGCGGCGCAGCTTTCGGTGTTGACCGAAAGAAGGCTGGAAGCCGAGCAAGCGGCCATGGCCAACAATATCGAATAAAATAGTTTCATTAATCAAGCATTTTCCGCGCCCACAAGGGCTTTCAGACGGCCTGGGCATGATGTTCAGGCCGTCTGAAACATTGAATTGCCGGCTATTTAGACCTTTTACTTAAATTGCGTGTATCTTGCATTGAGTAATCGGGGATGATTGGCTACAATCAGCCGTCTACGAAGTTAACCAAAGGCTGTGTCATGAAACACGCTAAAATTCTCGGCACCGGCAGCTATTTGCCGGCCAATCGTGTGAGCAACGATGATCTGGCTCAAAAAGTCGACACTTCTGATGAATGGATCACCAGCCGCACCGGCATCAAATTCCGCCATATTGCCGCCGATAACGAGCAAACCAGCGATTTGGCTGTGGCCGCCGCCCGCCGGGCGCTGGATGATGCCGGCTTGGCCGCCGAAGATATCGACTTGATTGTGGTGGCCACCGCCACGCCCGATATGCAGTTTCCCGCCACCGCCACCATTGTGCAAAACAAGCTGGGCATGGTCGGCTGCCCCGCATTTGACGTGGCGGCGGTGTGCGCCGGCTTTATGTATGCGCTCACCACCGCCCATGCTTATATTAAAAGCGGCATGGCGCAAAAAGCGCTGGTGATCGGCGCGGAAACCTTCAGCCGCATTCTCGATTGGAACGACCGCACCACGTGCGTGCTGTTTGGCGACGGCGCGGGTGCCGTGGTGTTGGGTGCATCAGACGAGCCCGGCATTATCGGCGGTAAATTGCAGGCCGACGGCGCGCATTTGGGTTTGTTGAAAGTGCCGGCGCATATGGCCGGCGGCGAAATTTGTGGCAACCCTTATGTGGAAATGGACGGCCCGGGCGTGTTTAAGTTTGCCGTGAAAACATTGGCCAAAGTGGCGGAAGAAGTGATTGCAGAGGCCGGTATCGGCGTGGATGAAATCGATTGGATTGTGCCGCACCAAGCCAACAAGCGCATTATCGAATCCACGGCCAAGCATTTGGGCTTGAGCATGGATAAAGTGGTGCTCACGGTGGACGAGCACGCCAATACGTCTGCCGCCTCTATTCCCTTGGCGCTAGATACGGGCATACGCCGCGGCCAGATTCAGCGCGGCCAAACTTTGCTGCTCGAAGGCATTGGCGGCGGCTTTGCCTGGGGTGCGGTGCTGTTGAAATACTGACAATATGCACGCTCGGGCGACGTAGGCGGGCAAGAGGTGCTTGCGGTTTTGTTTACAATTGTGATTGATATTTCAGGCTGGGCGAACCCAGTGCCGGCTGCAGCTATGCCGGCTAAGTAAAAAACGTTGCTATCATCTAAGTTATCTTTATATAATCCCACCCTGCGGATAAAAAATACCCGCTTTTCATACGGGGAATCGCGCACATGCCATAGCTGTGCGCTGCATTTCATTAAAAAATAATAAGTCACACAATACGGCGGGTAAAACATTTCATGCAAAGCGCAAGGCGCGGCGGGAATGTGCAATCTATCCGTGATAATAAAAAATAATGAGCGGAAAACAATTACATTACGGAACCATTTCCCGTTGGTTTGCCAACCGGCGGGCGGGTGCTATTACAACGGAATATAATGGCACTTGCAGCGTGATTTTGTCGGCGGCAGAGCTGCCTGAAGATTACCAACATCCCCAAGTGGGCGACACCGTACGCTTTGCCATCGGGCGCGACAAACACGAGCGTTTGCATGCTTTTTCGGTGGAGCCGGTGTGGGATGAAGAGGCGAAAGATCTGCGCGTAGGCCGCCGCATCATCATTCGGCTGCATGAATGGGATATGCGGCAGAACGGCGGCTATGGTCTCTACGGCCCCATGCCTGTGTTTGTGTTGGGGCAGTTTCTCAACAGCCAGCTGCGCATACCCGAGCCCGGCGAGCCCTTGCGGGGCACATTGATGGAATATAAGCCCGGCAGTTGGCTATTGCGCGATGTGGATATTCTGGAAGAAACCGACATCGCCGCCAAGCCGGTAACGGTTGCTGAAGCACCCACCGAAGAGGCGGCTGAAGTGGTGTCGACGGATGTTGCCGAGCCGGAAGAACAGCCTGATGTAGATACGGATTCGGCATCAGAGCCCATACAAAGCACCGATATGGCAGCCGAGCCAATCAGCTCGGATGGCCCGCTTGCTGAAACGCCGGCTGAGATTGAAGCGCAAGGAGAAGTATTGTTGAATATTCATGCCGAGCCTATCGACATTGCCAAAGCATTGCCCAAAGAAAAAGCGCCGCCGCCTCTGCCTGCCAATACCGTGTTGCACGGCAGCGTTGCATTTTGGGATGACGACAAGGGCTATGGTTTCATTCAGGCCGGCGCAAAACGGCGCGATGTGTTTTTTCACGTTTCCGCTTACCATTACCGCAAACGCCGCCCGCAAATCGGCGACAAGGTCAGCTTTTTTTGCGACCGTCCGGTGCCTGGGGAGCGGCAGAAAGCGGTTAAAGTGGTACTCAGCGAGCATGAGCACACTTTGGCGTCGGATGAAACATACGACCAAAATCAGATGAGTTTGGATGCACCTAAATTCTTGGGCTACAGCCTGGTCAGCGGCGTTTATTTGGCGGCATTATGGGTGATGTTGCCCAAGTTGGCATGGATTTACGGCGCGCTCAGCCTTGTGGCTTTAATGCTTTATGCGGTCGACAAATCGGCCGCGCTGGCCAATGCATCAGGCAAGCGCCGCCAGCGTACCGCAGAAAATACGCTGCACTTGTTCAGCATGTGCGGCGGCTGGCCGGGCGCGCTGGTGGCGCGTTCGCTGTTTAACCACAAAACCACCAAAGCCGGCTTTGTGCGCGTGTTTTGGCTGACTGTGGTGGCCAATATGCTGCTCACAGCCGCATTGTTAACTTACGGCGGCAACCACCCGTTAATACAGTGGTTGCACTAGGGCGTCCTGACAATTCGTTTATGAGGGGGATTTAGTCCCTGAAAATGCATCTGCTGCGTTAAAAAGCCTCGCAAGGTGCCCAACCTTGCTGCGCTTTTCGCCTTGCAAGCACGCTTTTGCGCTCAAAATCTTACGCGCGGATGAATTGTGAACAGCCCCTAATCAGGCCGGATATGGCCGGCTTATACCAAGCTTAAAAAATGAAGATAACCAAGCGGTGAGCCGCAGACCGGACAGCCAGCACGGCAAGGCGAGAAACGAAGCTCGGTTGTTTTTAGGTTTGGTCTGATTCGTTTATTGAGAGGAATCAACGCAAAATGCTGCCCACTTCTGCCTTGGCCGATATGTTTCCGGTGGTGATGACACCCAGCCACGACGGCAAATATTTTCACAATTACACGCTCTCTTTGCTCAATTTGGTGTCGTCTGCGGCGCAACAAGGCCTGTCTTTGCAGGTGTCGTTGCAAAGAGGCGAGAGTCTGATTACCCGCGCCCGCAATAATGCCGTGGCCAATTTTTTGGCCAACCCGCAATGGACGCATTTATTCTGGATCGATTCCGATATTGGCTTTTCGCCGCAAGCGGTTTATCGGCTGCTGTTGTCGGATTATGATGTTGCCTGCGGCGTGTATCCGCTCAAACATGAAAACTGGCCGCAAGAAGGCCTGCCGCAAGGCACCACCCAAGCGCAATTCGAAGCCGGATATAACCACTACACGGTTAATACCGGTGCGGCGAAGGATAATGGCGAAGTGCATCTGCATATCGGTACAGACGGTTTTTTCGAAGTGGATGAAGCGCCCACCGGTTTTATGCTGATCAAGCGCAGCGTGTTTGAGCGCCTGATGGCGGCTTATCCCGAGCGGCAATATGTGCCCGACTCTTTGGGGGTGAACAATCGGGGTTTGCATTACCGCTTTTTTGATGTGATGATAGACCCCGAAAGCCGCCGCTATTTATCGGAAGACTACGGCTTTTGCCGCTTGTGGCGCAGCATAGGGGGCAAAATTTATGCCGATGCCAATTCCAGCCTTTCCCATCAGGGCAGCAAGCTTTATCGGGGCAATTTTGCCGCTTCTTTGAGCACCAATATTGCGGCGGCGGTGGGGGCGCCCTTGGGCAGCCGAATGTGGTTGCACGGCAGCGAATATTTGCAGCCAAATGAGCGAGGGCCTGAATAATACCCATTCAAAAAAGTAAGCTAACAAGGCGGCAATCCGCAGACAGTACAGACAGTACGGCAAGGCGAGACAACGAAGTCAGGTTATTTTTTTGGATTGGTATAAGGCCGTCTGAAACGCATGATTAATGTGCAATATCGAATCTAGGGTCTGTTTACCTTTCATCTTAGGGCAATGCCGGCCCGGCAAAACGTCTGCTGCGTGATGAAATATAATCGGGCGCTCAATGAATTGTTTTAAAGGATATCGAAATGAAATTTGCCTTTTTCTTTCCCGGCCAAGGCTCGCAAAGCTTGGGCATGATGAACGGCTTTGAGGGACGCGCGGTGGTGGAGGCCACGTTTGATGAAGCTTCTGCCGCGCTCGGCCAGGATTTGTGGGCAATGATGAACGGCAGCGATGCCGCGCCCATCAATGAAACCGTCAACACCCAGCCCTTGATGCTGGCCGCAGGCGTGGCCACTTACCGTGCTTATCTCGAAGCGGGCGGCAAAACGCCTGCCGTGGTGGCCGGCCACAGCTTGGGTGAATATAGCGCGCTGGTGGCCGCCGGTGCGCTTTCGTTTGCCGATGCGGTTAAGCTCGTGCGTTTGCGCGCCGAGCTGATGCAAAGCGCCGTGCCGCAGGGCGTGGGCGCGATGGCTGCTGTGTTGGGTTTGGATGATGATCAGGTGCAGGCCATTTGCGCCCAAGCCGCACAAGGCGAAGTGGTGGAAGCGGTAAATTTCAATTCGCCCGGACAGGTGGTGATTGCGGGCAATGTTGCCGCCGTTGAGCGCGCCATGGCCGCCGCCAAAGAAGCCGGTGCCAAACGCGCGCTGCCCTTGCCCGTTTCCGTGCCCTCGCATTGCAGCTTGATGAAGCCTGCCGCCGAAAAATTGGCCGAGGCTTTGCAAAATGTGGCTATCCACACACCGCAAATCCGTGTGATCCACAATGCCGATGTGGCCGCTTACGATGATGCCGATAAAATCAAAGATGCGCTGGTGCGCCAGCTTTACAGCCCCGTGCGCTGGACCGAAACCGTGAATGCGCTGGTGGCCGAGGGCATCGCAGAATCGGCTGAATGCGGACCGGGCAAAGTGTTGGCGGGCTTGGCCAAGCGCATCAACAAAGAAGCGGCCTGCACGGCGCTGACCAATGCAGAGCAAGTGGCGGTGTTTATCGAAGCACATTAAAGCTTGTTTATGCCGCATCGTGCGGGTGAAAGGCGGGCTGCTTCTCAAGCTGTTCAGACGGCCTTTATGGTAAAGCCCGTCTGAACGCAGCGCATAGCGCCCTCCCACTGATTTTCTATGTTTCAGACGGCCTTATGGTTTTTCAGGCCGTCTGAAACAGATTTCAACGAAAAAGGATATTTCATGAGTTCACAAGATTTAAGCGGCAAAATTGCCCTGATTACCGGCGCATCACGCGGCATCGGTGCGGCCATTGCCGACACTTTGGCGCAAGCCGGCGCCAAAGTGATCGGCACCGCCACTTCCGAAAATGGCGCGGCCGCGATTGGCGAGCGCTTGGCGCAGTGGGGCGGCGAAGGCCGCGTGTTGGATTCTGCCGCCGAGGGCAGTATTGAAGCGCTGATTGGCGAGATTGAAAAAGCCAACGGCAAGCTGGATATTTTGGTGAACAATGCCGGCATCACCCGCGACAATCTGTTGATGCGCATGAAAGAAGAAGAGTGGGACGACATCATGCAAGTCAACCTTAAATCGGTGTTTCGCGCGAGCAAAGCCGTGTTGCGCGGCATGATGAAGCAGCGCGGCGGCCGCATTATCAACCTCACTTCGGTGGTGGGCGTGATGGGCAACCCCGGTCAAACCAATTATGCTGCTGCCAAAGCGGGCTTAATCGGTTTTTCCAAATCGTTGGCGCGCGAAGTGGGCAGCCGCGGCATCACCGTCAATTGCGTGGCGCCGGGCTTTATCGACACCGACATGACGCGTGCCTTGCCCGAAGAGCAACGCGCTTTCTTTGAATCGCAAACCGCGCTCGGCCGCTTGGGCGATGTGCAGGATATTGCCGATACGGTGCTGTTTCTCGCCAGCGATCAGGCCAAATACATCACCGGCCAAACCCTGCATGTAAACGGTGGTATGTTGATGCCTTAAGTGTTTGAATTAAAGAAAATATTTATAGTGAAATGCAAGAAAAAGTGATACAAAACTACGCGCTATAATAGGTAGGTTGGGTTGCCAAACCCAACGTTTCAGACGGCCTATGGGCTTGTTGGGTTTTCAACCCAACCTACCCGCTGTATCACTTTTTCCTGCATTCCACTATATAACAAAAGGCCGTCTGAAAGAAATCTTTCAGACGGCCTTTTGTTTATGCCGATAATCATTGAGCGGGCGGCTCGGTATCATCAATCCTTCAAACGGAATTCCGCTGCGCGTGCATGCGCGGTGAGCATTTCGCCGTGTGCCAAGGTGCTGGCGATTTTGCCCAGGCTTTGCGCACCGGCTTCAGATACTTGAATCAGGCTGGAGCGTTTTTGGAAATCGTATGTGCCCAGCGGGGAAGAGAAGCGGGCGGTGCGGCTGGTGGGCAACACGTGGTTCGGGCCGGCGCAATAGTCGCCGAGGCTCTCGCTGGTGTATTTGCCCATGAAAATCGCGCCGGCGTGGCGGATTTTGGGCGCCCATTCTTGCGCGTTTTCCACCGATAATTCCAAATGCTCGGGGGCGATATAGTTGGCGATTTCGCAGGCTTCATCCAAATCTTTGGCCAAAATCATCGCGCCGCGGTTGCCCAGCGAGGCTTCGATAATGGCGCGGCGGGGCATTTCTTGAATCAATTTATCCATGGCCGCTTGAACGTCATCGAGATATTGTTGCGAAGTGGCGATTAAAATGGCTTGGGCGATTTCATCGTGCTCGGCCTGGCTGAATAAATCCATCGCCACCCATTCGGCCGGCGTGCTGCCATCGGCAATCACGAGAATTTCAGACGGCCCTGCCACCATGTCGATGCCCACCACACCGAACACGCGGCGTTTGGCGGCGGCCACAAAAGCATTGCCGGGACCGGTGATTTTGTCTACCTGCGGCACGGTTTCGGTGCCATAAGCCAGCGCGGCCACGGCTTGTGCGCCGCCGATGGTGAACACGCGGGTGACGCCGGCCACAAAAGCCGCGGCCAGCACGATATCGTTGCGCTCGCCGCCCGGCGTGGGCACCACCATGATGATTTCGGGCACGCCGGCCACGTGCGCGGGCATGGCGTTCATAATCACCGAGCTGGGATACGCGGCTTTGCCGCCGGGCACGTAAATGCCGACGCGGTCGAGCGCGCTGATTTGCTGGCCGAGCAGGGTGCCGTCTTCATCGGTGTAGTGCCACGATTGCATTTTTTGGCGCTGGTGGTAGCTTTCCACGCGGGTGGCCGATTGTTGTAAGGCCGTCTGAACGTTTGCGGGCAGGCGCTCGAAAGCGGCCTGCAAATCGGCTTGGGTAAGCGTGAGGTCGGCCATGCTTTGCGCCGAGGTGCTGTCAAAGCGGTTGCTGTATTCAATCACGGCCGCATCGCCGCGCTTTTGCACATCGGCGCAAATGTCGGCCACGATTTGATCGATTTTCGGGTCTTGCGCGGTTTCAAAAGCCAGCAGGGCTTGGAGCGCGCTTTGGAAGTCGGCAGATTGGGTGTTGAGCAGTTTCATGTTTTTCTCTGTTGATTTTCAATAAGGTAATCGGTGCGTTCAGACGGCCTGTTTTCTGACGAAGCGGCCGACATTGCGCACAAATTCGCTGCGGCCTTTTTTCTCGAATTCGAGCCAATCGCTGTATACCGCATGCAGCACGGCTTTGGCGGTGTCGTGGCCGTAGTGTTTGGGGTCGAAAGCGGGCTCGAGCTGTTTGATTTTTTTGGCTACGCTTAAGATATTCGCCCAGCCCTCGGCATTGGCGCAGGCATCAACGGCGCTTTGGGCGACGGGTATCAGCTTGCTGAAAGAAGGCTTGGGCGGGGCATCGGTTTTTTTGGCGGCGGTGCGGGGCGCAGGTTTGGCCGTGGTGCCGGCTTTGGTGGCGGATGTTTTGGCGGCGGGGGCGCTGTCGGCGGCTTTGTCGCTGCTTTTGGCGCGTTTGCGCAATTTGAGCTGGTTGCTGCCATCGGTTTGGGTTTCGAAAATATCCAGCGATTTAATGAGGTCGGAGAGCTTGGAAAAGCCGTAGTTGCGGGCATCGAAATCGGAATTAACCTTGTTGACATAGCTGCCGATCGCGCCCAAGCCTGCCCAGCCGCTGTCGTCGGCGCTCTCTTTCAGGGCTTTGTAGAGCAGATTAATCAGCGCTTTGTCGATGGCGGCGAGGTTGCCGCTTTCATCACTGGCTTTCGGGGTGTTGGTGGTTTTGGCGGCGGCATTCTCGGGCTTGCCGTGGCCGGGGCGGAAAATTTCGGTGTAGATGAATTTATCGCAGGCTTTGCGGAATGATTCGGGTGTTTTTTTCTCGCCAAAGCCGTAAACAGTGAGGCCGTTTTCGCGGATGCGGCTGGCTAAGCGGGTGAAATCGCTGTCGCTCGACACAATGCAAAAGCCGTCGAACGTGTTGCTGTAAAGCAAATCCATCGCATCAATCACCAGCGCCATATCGGTGGCGTTTTTGCCTTTGGTGTAGGCAAATTGCTGCACCGGCGTGATGGCGTGCGGCAAGAGTGCGGTTTTCCATTTTTTCAGGCCGCTGCTCCAGTCGCCGTAGATACGTTTGACGCTGGCGATGCCGTATTTGGCGATTTCTTCGAGCAGGGCGTCGATAATGTCGGCCGGGGCGTTGTCGGCATCGATCAACACGGCGAGCTTGGCGGAATAATCGGGTTTGTTCATTTCAGACGGCCTGTGGCGTTTGCTTGCCGATGGCGCCGGCAAAGGCATCGATAATCGGCTGGATGGCGGCATATTTCACTTTCAGCGCGGCTTTGTTTACCACAAGGCGGCTGGAAATATCGATAATGTGTTCTACCGCTTCGAGGTGGTTGGCTTTGAGTGTGTTGCCGGTAGACACCAAATCCACAATCGCATCGCTCAAGCCCACCAAGGGCGCCAGCTCCATCGAGCCGTAGAGCTTGATAATGTCCACATGCACGCCTTTGCCGGCGAAATGCTCGGCGGCAATATCGGGATATTTGGTGGCCACACGCAAGCGGCAGCCCGGTTGCGAGGCGGCGGCATAGTCAAAACCTTTTTTCACCGCCACCATCATGCGGCATTTGGCGATTTGCAAATCCAGCGGCTGATAAAGGCCGCTGCCGCCATGCTCAATCAACACATCTTTGCCGGCAATGCCGAAATCGGCCGCGCCATATTGCACATAAGTGGGCACATCGCTGGCACGTACAATCACCAGGCGGATATCGGGCCGGTTGGTTTGAATAATCAGCTTGCGCGATTTTTCCGGATCTTCCGCCGGCGTGATGCCGGCGGCGGCCAAGAGGGGCAGGGTTTCGTCGAAAATACGGCCTTTGGAAAGGGCGATGGTCAGATTGTTGTCAGACATGATGGCTTTCTTGATGAGGCCGTCTGAAACCTTGCTTTCAGACGGCCTGTGGCGGCAAAGCGCTTATTTTAGCAAAATCTTGAGGTCATCGGCGATTTGTGTGGCCGTGGTGCCGTAAGGCGCAAACACCGCCACCTCGCCCTCTTTGTCGAGTAAATAGGTGCCGGCCGAATGATCCACCAGATAAACCTGCTCGGATTGCTGGCCGGCTTTGGCCGACACCACGCGGTATTGCTGCTTGATAATGGGCAGGCTCTGATCGCCGGTAACGGTGAGGCCGATAAAGGCCGGGTTGAATTGGCGCACATATTTGCCGATTAATTCCGGCGTGTCGCGCTCGGGATCTACGCTGGCAAAAATCACCGCCACATCTTTGGCCTGCTCGCCCAATTGCTTGAGCGTGTCGCTATAAGTGAGCAGCTCGGTGGGGCAGATATCGGGGCAGTGGGTGTAGCCGAAAGCCAAAATCACCGCCTTGCCTTTGAGGCTGCTGAGGGTAAACGGCTTACCATCGCCATCGGTCATGGTGAAGTCGCCGCCGATATCTTCTTTGCGCATATCGGTGCCGTGAAAGCTGCCGCCGGCAGCGGCAGCGGTTGAGGCCGTCTGTTCTGCTTGGGCAGGCGCTTGCGCCGCTTGTTGCGGCTGGCAGCCTGCTAAAGTAAACAAGCCGGCGCTGAGGCTGAGGGCAATCCATGTTTTATTCATTTTTGATGTTCCTGTGTTGTTAAGGCGTTCCAGCCATTCTATTTCAGGAAGAAATCTCCTTATAAATGAATGGGCAGCGCAGCTTGGGGTTTGCTCATATTTCACTTGCGGGCAAGATTTAAGCCGATAGCGCGATGTAATGCAATGCGAGTAAATCCTAACGCGTTGGTAATTATCAATCTTAGCGCGTTTATCCGCTTCAATATAGGCAAAAACCGCTTTTTTTTTCACAGAGTTTTGATGCAGGCAAAGCTTATTGTTTGTCGAGAAAGGCTTGATGCGGCGATATGCCATGTTCGGGGCGGAAATAAAATAACTTAAATGTCTATTTTTTTCAATAAATTAATAAAAAGCACGGAAAAATTCGCAGCCGGCGCTTTACAAGAAAAAAATTGCCGCTATAATAGCGTCTTCTTCACCGCCCAGGTGGCGAAATTGGTAGACGCAGGGGACTCAAAATCCCCCGCCGAAAGGTGTGTCGGTTCGAGTCCGACCCTGGGCACCAAATATAAAAAGCGCTTGAAATCAACGATTTCAAGCGCTTTTGCTTTGGATGGAAATTTTGATTGAATATCGGTTTTGTTCTGCATTTCGGGGTGGGTTCTACATTTTGTGCCGGCTTGGGTGCGGCAATGCAAGGTAGGTTGAAGCAAGGTTTGCAGCTGATTTTATTGAAAGGCATTGTGTTGTAAACGGTGGTGTTGGGTTGAAAAAAGGCCGTCTGAAAGCAAAGCTTCAGACGGCCTTTTGTTGCTCCGGCTTATCAGGCAGACAGCACGTTTTTCACTACTTCCACCACATGATCCACAGTGAAGCCGAATTCTTTAAACAGCAATTCGGCCGGCGCGGATTCGCCGAAGCGGTCGAGCCCGATAACCGCGCCGTTCAAGCCCACATATTTATACCAGCCGTCGCTCACGCCGGCTTCCACGGCGATGCGCGGCAGGCCTTGCGGCAGCACGCTTGCTTGGTATTGTGCATCTTGTTTGTCGAACACATTGGTGGAGGGCATAGACACCACGTTGACAAACACGCCTTGTTCGGCCAGCACGGTTTGTGCGTTGAGCGCCAATTCCACTTCGGAGCCGGTGGCGATAATCACTGCTTGCGCCGCGCCTTCTTCTGCGGCGCGAACCACGTAGCCGCCGCGTTGGATGTCGGCCAGCTGCTGCGCGCTGCGGCTGATAAAGGGCAGGTTTTGGCGGCTGAAAATCAGGCAGCTCGGGTGGTCGGCGGTTTTTACGGCTTCGGCCCAGGCCACCAGCGATTCGGCGGTGTCGCACGGGCGCCAAACGGCCATATTGGGAATCAGGCGCAGGCTGGCGGTTTGCTCCACCGGTTGATGCGTGGGGCCGTCTTCACCGAGGCCGATAGAATCGTGGGTGTAAACGAATATCGGGTTGATTTTCATCAGCGCGGCCATGCGCAGGGCGTTGCGGGCGTATTCGCTAAACATCAGGAATGTTGCGCCGAAAGGCTTTACGCCGCCGTGCAGTGCCAAGCCGTTCATGATGGCGCTCATGCCGAATTCGCGCACACCGTAGTGGATATAGTTGCCGCCGCTGTGCGGTTTGACCGATACGCTTTTTGACCAATCGGTGAGGTTGGAGGGGGTGAGGTCGGCCGAGCCGCCGACAAATTCGGGCAACACTTCGGCCAAAATTTCGATGCTGTTTTGGCTGGCTTTGCGGGTGGCGATTTTTTCGGCTTTGGTACACACTTCTTGCAAGGCCGTCTGAACATAAGCGTCGAAATTTTCGGGCAGCTTTTTATCCATGCGGCGGATAAATTCGGCGGCTTCGGCGGGGAATTTGGCTTGGTATTGCGCAAATAAATTATTCCACTCGTTTTCCAGCTTGGCGCCTTTTTCTTTGGCGTTCCACGCATCGTAAATTTCTTGCGGCACTTCAAACGGGCCGTAATTCCAGCCCAAATGTTTGCGCGTGGCTTCCAGCTCTTCCGCGCCCAAGGGCGCGCCGTGGGTTTTGTGGCTGCCTTCTTTGGTGGCGGCGCCTTTGCCGATCAGCGTTTTGCAGCAGATGATACTGGGTTTGCCGGTTTCGGCGCGCGCTTCTTCGATGGCGGCTTTGAGCGCGGCGGTGTCGTGGCCGTTGACATTGGGCACCACATGCCAGCCGTAGGCGGCGAAACGCTCGGGGATGTTTTCGGTAAACCAGCCGTCTACTTTGCCGTCGATGGAAATATTGTTGTCGTCATAAAGCACCACCAATTTGCCCAAGCCTAAGGTGCCGGCGAGCGAGCAGGCTTCGTGCGACACGCCTTCCATCAGGCAGCCGTCGCCCAAGAAAACATAAGTGTGGTGGTCGACAATATTCAAGCCGTCTTTGTTGAACTCTTCGGCCAGCAGTTTTTCCGCCAACGCAAAGCCCACGGCATTGGCAATGCCTTGGCCGAGCGGGCCGGTGGTGGTTTCCACGCCGTCGGTGTAGCCATATTCGGGGTGGCCGGGGGTGTTGCTGTGCAGCTGGCGGAAGTTTTTCAAATCATCGATGGAAACGTTGTAGCCGGTGAGGTGGAGCAGGCTATACAAGATCATCGAAGCGTGGCCGTTGGACAATACAAAACGGTCGCGGTTGTAGAATTTGGGGTTGGCGGGGTTGTGGTTTAAAAATTGTGTCCACAACACTTCGGCCATGTCGGCCATGCCCATCGGCGCACCGGGGTGGCCGGAATTGGCTTTTTGCACTGCGTCGGCAGAGAGGAAGCGGATGGCGTTTGCCAGTTGAGAAGCCATTGGGAATACCTTTTTTCGTTTGAGGTGGAAGCGCTGATTATCGCTTGAATTTTGGCTGCGTTCAAGCCGCAATCGGCTTTCAGACGGCATTTTTCGGGCTGCACGCGTTTGTTGAAAGCTGTTATGATTGCCATCAGTTTCAAGAGGCCGTCTGAAAGTTTCCAGCGGCTGCATCCAATAAACAAGGAATACTGAATACTATGGAACCGCAACCGCGCACGCCGCTTTCTGAAGCCGGGCGCCAAAGCCTGCTCGACACGCTGAAGCAGGAATGGCGGCAGCTGCATTTTCTCACTGAATTGTCCGAAATCACGCCTTATGAATGCGATGCGCTGGCGGCGTTTACGCAATTGCCGCTGGGCGTGGTGCTGCCGGAAAACGAAGCTCAAGTGCAAATGGTGTTGAAAACCTGTATGCGGCTGGGCATTGCGGTGGTGCCGCGCGGGGCGGGCACGGGGCTGGCCGGCAGCGCCATGCCCACCCCCGATGGGATTGTGCTCTCCACCGCCAAGCTCAATAAGATTGTGAACGTGAATCCGCAGGCGCGCACGGCCACGGTGCAGCCGGGCGTTCGCAATCTGGCCGTTTCCGATGCCGCCGCGCCGCATGGTTTGTATTACGCGCCCGACCCGTCGAGCCAATTGGCGTGCAGCATCGGCGGCAATGTGGCCGAAAATTCCGGCGGCGTGCATTGCTTGAAATACGGCCTCACGGTGAACAATGTGTTGAAAATCCGCGCTGTTACCATCGATGGCGGCGTGATTGAATTGGGCGGTGAAGGCTACGATGCGCCGGGGCTGGATTTGCTCACCGTGTTTATCGGCAGCGAGGGCATGTTTGCCGTGGTAACCGAAGTGGTGGTGAAGCTTGTGCCCAAGCCGCGCACGGCGCAGGTGATTATGGCGAGCTTCGACGATATGGGCAAAGCGGGCGATGCCGTGGCCGCCGTGATTGCCGCCGGCATTATTCCCGCCGGGCTGGAAATGATGGACGGCCCCGCCACCCGCGCCATCGACCGCTATTTGAATATCGGCTACGACACCCGCGCCGAAGCGATTTTGCTGTGCGAGTCTGACGGCACGGCCGAAGAAGTGGCCGAAGAAATCGCGCGCATGATTGCCGTGTTTGAGCAAAGTGGGGCGATTCGCATACAGGTGTCGCGCAACGAAATCGAGCGGCTGGCGTTTTGGTCGGGGCGCAAAAACGCCTTTCCCGCCGCCGCGCAAATGGCACCCGATTATTACTGCATGGACGGCACCGTGCCGCGCCGCTACATCAGCACGCTGTTGCGCAGCATTGCCGCCATGGAGGAGAAATACGGGCTGCAATGCATTAATGTGTTTCACGCAGGCGATGGCAATATGCACCCGCTGATTTTGTTTGATTCCGCGCAGGGGCAATGGCCGCAAGCCGAAGCCTTTGGCGCGGATATTTTGGAAGAATGTGTGCGCTTGGGCGGCACGATTACCGGCGAGCACGGCGTGGGCATCGAAAAAATCAACGGCATGTGCGTGCAGTTTTCCGAAGCCGAACGCGCCGCCTTTTGGGGCGTGAAATTCGCTTTCGACCCCAGCGGCTTGCTCAACGCCGATAAAGCCATTCCCACCAAAAACCGTTGCGCCGAATACGGGCGGATGCACATTCCGCGCGGGGCGATGAAGTTTCCCGATTTGGAAAGGTTTTAGGTTTCAGACGGCCTTGAAAGTATTGAGGTGGTTTGAAATCAGCACAAAGGGCTTTGACAGGCCCGGCTACCTGAAGCAGGAAAGGCCGTCTGAAAAATGGATGGGTTAGGCCGACAAGGCCGCTCTCCGGCACAACATCCACCCGAAACATCAATGTATAGTGGGTTATTGAATCAAGACAAGGCGGCGAGCCGCAGACAGTACACACGTACGGCAAGGCGAGCCAACGCAGTATTGGTTCAAATTTAATCCACTATAAAACCTTTCAGACGGCCTCAATACCCTGCAAACCGAAAAGGAGCAAGCCATGAAACTGAACGGCAAAATCAATTATCTCGAGCTGCACGCACAGGATTTGAATGCGGCCAAACAGTTTTTCACCGCGGTGTTCGGCTGGACGTTTGCCGATTACGGCGAAGATTACACGGCATTTTTCAACGCCGGTATCGATGGCGGCTTCGAACGTTCGGCGCAACAAGCCAATCGTGAATCCGGCGCGGTGTTGCCGGTAATTTACGCTGCCGACTTGACCGCCATGCAGCAGAAAATCGAAGCGCACGGCGGCAAAATCAACCGCGCTGCTTTCGATTTTCCGGGCAGGCGCCGCTTTCACTTTCTCGACCCGAACGGCAACGAATGGGCGGTTTGGTCGGATGTGGAAAGCTGAATGCAGGCCGTCTGAAAGCAAGATCGTGAAATTATCATGTTTCAGACGGCCTATTGCATTCAGGCCGTCTGAACACAAAAAAGGCAGCAGATGATCAATAAGCTCGACCGCTGGCTGATGCAGCACCCGCCGCGCCCCGATTTGCGCGGCGCTCGGCGCTTTTGCGTGGAATTTTGGTTTTTCGGCCTGAAAGAGGCACGCGCCTGCCTGTTTGCCGGCCTGTTTTTTATCGCCATGTTTGCCGTTCCGCGCGGCGGCTGGCTGGGCGTGCCGCGCTATGATCTGCTGCTGGTGTTTGCGCTGGCGGTGCAGGCGGCGATGCTTTATTTTCGGCTGGAAACCTGGGATGAAATGAAAGCGATCACGCTGTTTCATGTGGTGGGCTTTGCGCTGGAAGTGTTCAAAACCTCGGGCAGCATCCAATCGTGGGCTTATCCCGATTTTGCCTACAGCAAATTGTGGGGTGTGCCGCTTTTCACCGGCTTTATGTATGCGGCGGTGGGCAGCTATATCATTCAGGCTTGGCGGCTGCTGGATTTGCGGATTAAAAGCCACCCGCCTTATTGGCTGGCCGCGCTCACCGCCGCGGCCATTTATGTGAATTTTTTCAGCCACCACTATATCGGCGATTACCGCTGGTATTTGGCGGCATTTGCGCTGGGGCTTTATGCGCGCACCACGGTGTATTTCACGCCTTATGACCGCGCGCGCAAAATGCCGCTTTTGCTGGCTTTTGTGTTGATCGGCTTTTTTATCTGGCTGGCGGAAAACATCAGCACCTTTGCCGGCATTTGGCAGTATCCCAACCAAATCGGTGCGTGGTCGATGGTGCACATCAGCAAATGGAGCTCGTGGGCCATGCTGGTGATGATGACATTTGTGATTGTGGCGAATTTAAAACACATCAAACACACCATTGCAGTGTCGAAAGATTAAGGCCGTCTGAAAGAAAAATAATTATGGAACAAACCTTTATCCGAATACGCGAGCAGATTCTGCATGCCACCCACCGCCATATTCCGCTGATCATCAAGGGCGGCGGCACAAAAGATTTTTACGGCGAACAAGCGCGGCCTGAAAATGCCGATGTGTTGGACGCGCGCGCGCACAGCGGCATTGTGGCCTACGACCCCGCCGAATTGGTGATCACCGCGCGTGCCGGCACGCCGTTGGCAGAAATCGAAGCGGCGCTGGCCGCAAGCCGGCAGGTGCTGTCGTTTGAGCCGCCGCACTTCGGAAACGGCGCGACCATCGGCGGCGCGGTGGCCGCCGGTTTGGCGGGGCCGAGAAGGGCACATGCGGGTGCGGTGAAAGATTTTGTGCTCGGTGCGCGCCTGCTCAATGGCCGCGGCGAGCACCTGCATTTCGGCGGCACGGTGGTGAAAAACGTGGCCGGTTATGATGTGGCGCGGCTTTTGGCCGGCTCGCTCGGCACGCTGGGCGTGATCACCGAGCTGTCGCTCAAAGTGTTGCCGCAGCCTTTTGCCGAGGCCACATTGCAGTTTGAAAGCAGCGCCGCCGAAGCGGTGCCGCGGCTCAATGCCTTGATGGGACAGCCGTTTCCGCTCACCGGCAGCTATTGGGCCGAGGGCGTGTTGAGCCTGCGCCTGTGCGGCACCGAAGCCGGGGTGCATACCGCCATCGAGCTGCTTGGCGGCGCACGCATGGACGAAACCGAATCCCGCGCCTGGTGGCAAACCGTGCGCGAGCAGACGCGGCCTGAATTTGCCTTGAACGAAGGTGAACGATTGTGGCGCATATCCGTGCCCGACACCGCGCCTGTGGCCGATTCAGACGGCCTCTTTGCAATAGAGTGGGGCGGCGGCCTGCGCTGGTACCGCACGGATGCTTCGGCACGGGAAATGCGCGCGCTCACGCAAAATGCCGGCGGCCATGCCACGCTGTTTCGCGGTGCAGCGGCGGCGGATGAAACCGTGTTCACAGCATTGCCCGAAGCCGTGTTGGCCATCAACCAGCGCCTGAAGCAAAGCTTCGACCCGAGCGGCATTTTCAACCCCGGGCGGCTTTACGCCAAGCTTTAACCGCGCTTTTGCCGGCTTGATGCAAGCAATATCCAATGCCGAAAAATAGGCATAAAATGTTCAGACGGCCTTCAGAATGGCGGTTTGGAATATGCTCAGGCCGTCTGAAAACAAAAAACGAAAGCAATCACCATGCAAACCCATCTGGCCGATTTCATCAAAAACACACCGCACGGCAAAATTGCCGACACCATTCTGAAAAACTGCGTGCATTGCGGCTTTTGCAACGCCACATGCCCCACTTACCAACTCACCGGCGATGAGCTCGACGGCCCGCGCGGGCGCATTTATCAAATCAAACAAGTGCTCGAAGGCATGGGCGCCACGGTGCAGATTCAAAGCCACCTCGACCGCTGCCTCACCTGCCGCAATTGCGAAAGCACCTGCCCCTCGGGCGTGGAATACGGCCATTTGCTCGACATCGGCCGCAGCGAAGTGGAAAAGCAGATCGGCCGCCCGCCGCTGGAAAAATTCAAGCGCGAAGCTTTGCGCCGGCTGATGCTCAACCGAACCGCGTTTGAAAGCACTTACCGCGTGGCGCAAAGCCTGAGGCCGTGGCTGCCGCAAAAGCTGCGCGGCAAAGTGATGGCCGGAAAAGCCGTCGGCATCATTCCGCAAAGCACCCGGCCGCGCAAAATGATTATGCTCGAAGGCTGCGTGCAGCCGGGCATGTCGCCCAATATCAACGCCGCCACCTTGCGCGTGCTCGACAAGCTCGGCATCCAATTGCAGCGCCCGCAAAACGCAGGCTGTTGCGGCGCGATTAATCTGCACATGGGCGCCGAAGCCCAAAGCCTCAACGACATGCGCCGCAACATCGATGCCTGGTGGCCGTTGCTGGAGCAGGGCGCAGAAGCCTTGTTAATCAACGCCTCAGGCTGCGGCGCAACGGTGAAAGAATACGGCCATCATCTGCAATTCGATGCGCAATATGCTGAAAAAGCCGCCAAAATCAGCGCCATGGCCAAAGATATTGTGGAAATATTGGCTGCTGAAGCCGCCCACATCCGTGAGAAGCTGAGCGCCGATATGCCGCACCAAAAAACCGCCTACCACCCGCCGTGCACGCTGCAACACGGCCAAAAGCTCAAAGGCAGCGTGGAAGGCCTGTTTGCCGAATTGGGCATCACCGTGCTGCTGCCGCAAGACGCGCATTTGTGCTGCGGCTCGGCCGGCACTTATTCTTTTTTCCAACCCGAATTGTCGCAGCAATTGCGCGACAACAAATTAAGCCGCTTAAACGCGCTCAAGCCCGATGTGGTTTTATCGGCCAATATCGGCTGTATCGGCCATCTGGCGGGCGGCACAACCATGCCGGTGATGCATTGGATTGAATATTTGGATGAGCAGATGCAGTAAGGCGCAAATCAAAAGGCCGTCTGAACCATATGGCTTTCAGACGGCCTGATTTCTAGAAAAGGCCGTCTGAAACAAGAGCTTTCACTCCACTACAGAAGCGGGCAAGCTATGGATTATTCTTTAAATTAGTGGTATTTTGCCGATAAGCTTTGATGGATAAGCCCACATCAGAAAAAGAACATTAGGAGAATTCAAATGGCATATAGCTATATCCCCGCCGCCGATTTGCAGGTAGACAAAAATCTGTATCAATTTATCGAAAAAGAAGTGTTGGCCAAGCATCCGGCCGTAGAAGCCGTGGCATTTTGGCAAGGCTTTTCCGATTTGGCGCATAAATTTGCGCCGCTCAACCGCGATTTGCTCGAAAAGCGTGACCGCATCCAGCTGCAAATCGACCAATGGCACCGCAATAATCCGGGCCCGGTGGCCGATTTGGCGGCTTATAAAACTTTTTTGAACGAGCAGGAATATCTGGTCGACACGCCGCTGGATTTTAAAATCGCCACGGAAAATGTCGATCGCGAATTGGCCGAGCAGGCGGGGCCGCAGCTGGTGGTGCCGATCAACAATGCCCGCTATGCCTTGAATGCCGCCAACGCGCGTTGGGGCAGCCTGTATGACGCGCTCTACGGCACCGATGCCATCGACCAAAGCGGCGATTTGGCGCCGGGCAAAGGCTATAATCCGGTGCGCGGCGATGCGGTGATTGCGTTTGCCCGCGATGTGCTCGACAGCAGCATTCCCCTGGCAGCCGGCAGCCATAAAGACGTGGTGGCTTATCAGGTGAAAGCAGGCCGTCTGAATGCCAAATTGAACAACGGCAGCGAAAGCGGCTTGGCTGCGCCCGAATTATTCGTGGGCTACAACGGCAGCGCCGATGCGCCCACATCTTTATTGTTTTTGCACAACGGCCTGCACATCGATATTTTAATCGACAAAAGTAGCCCCATCGGCGCGCAAGATCCGGCCGGTGTGAAAGATGTGATTCTCGAAGCCGCGCTCTCCACCATTATGGATTGCGAAGATTCGGTAACGGCGGTGGATGGCGAAGACAAAGCGCTGGTGTATGCCAACTGGCTCGGTTTGATGAACGGCACGCTGGTGGAAGAAGTGCACAAAGGCGGCCAAACCTTCACACGCACGCTCAATCCCGACCGCGAATACACCACACCCGAGGGCAACGGCACATTCAAACTGCCCGGCCGCTCGCTGCTGTTTATTCGCAATGTCGGCCATTTGATGACCACGCCGGCGGTGCTCGACAAACACGGCAATGAAATTCCCGAGGGCATACTCGACGGCGTGATGACCGCGCTGATTGCGCCATTCGACCTCAATCGCAGCGAAAACACCAACAGCCGTTCAGGCTCGGTGTATATCGTGAAGCCGAAAATGCACGGCCCCGAAGAAGTGCGCTTTGCCAACAATTTGTTTGCCGCGATTGAAACGCTGGCCAAGCTGCCGGAAAACACCCTCAAAATGGGCATTATGGATGAAGAGCGCCGCACTTCGGTGAATTTGGCCGCCTGCATTTACGAAGCGCGCGAGCGTGTGGTGTTTATCAACACCGGCTTTCTCGATCGCACCGGCGATGAAATGCACACTTCCATGCTGGCCGGCGCGATGGTGCGCAAAGGCGACATGAAAGCGAGCAAATGGATTCAGGCTTATGAGCTGAACAATGTGCAGGTGGGCCTGCAATGCGGCCTGCCGGGCAAAGCGCAAATCGGCAAAGGCATGTGGGCAATGCCCGATTTGATGGCCGAGATGCTCAAGCAGAAAATCGGCCACCCCAAATCGGGCGCCACTACCGCTTGGGTGCCGTCGCCCACCGGCGCCACCTTGCACGCGCTGCATTATCATCAGGTGAATGTGTTTGATGTGCAAAAAGAATTGCTTGCGCAAGAGCCGACAGCTTATCTGGATGATTTGCTTACCATTCCGGTGGATGGCGCGCGCAATTGGTCGGCAGAAGAAATCCAGCAAGAGCTCGACAACAATTGCCAGGGCATTTTGGGCTATGTGGTGCGCTGGATCGAGCAGGGCGTGGGTTGCTCGAAAGTGCCCGACATTCACAATGTGGGGCTGATGGAAGACCGCGCCACCTTGCGCATTTCGAGCCAACACATTGCCAACTGGCTGCTGCACGGCGTGGTGAGCGAAGCGCAGGTGCGCGAAACGCTGGCGCGCATGGCTGCGGTGGTGGACGGCCAAAATGCCGGCGATCCCTTTTACACACCCATGGTCGGCCGCTTCGACACCTCGCCCGCCTTTCTCGCCGCCTGCGATTTGGTGTTTAAAGGCACCACGCAGCCCAGCGGCTACACCGAGCCGCTGCTGCACCATTGGCGCCGCGTGGCCAAAGCGCAGTAAAGGTTTTGATGTTATTTGATGGATCAGCATCTGCAAAAATAGCAGCATTTTTGATGAGCAGATATTGATTCAGAATATAGGCCGTCTGAAAGTTTTTCTTTTCAGACGGTCTGATACTTTTGAAAATCCGGATATCGGTCGCACCCGCTTGCGCAGGAGCGACAGAGCGGGCGTTTTGTAAAGGTCTCGACCTTGTTTTGTTTGACAAAATGGTTTCTCCGCTCGGCATGCCTACACACACCGACTTTGGGTGGCGTGCGTAGGCATGGTGGAAATAATGCCAGGCCGTCTGAAAGGTTTCAGACGGCCTGGTGTTCAAGCATCAATCTGCTTTGCCGTAACGGTCTTCCACATAATGATAAACGCGGCGCGGCACGGTGTAGCCGTTTGGTTTTTGCCGCGCCGGGAAATCCACTTTAGGCAGCGCCAGATGCTCGTAGGGAATATAGGCAAGCAAATGGGCGATGATATTGAGGCGTGCTTTTTTCTTGTCGTTGGAATCCACCACAAACCAAGGCGCCCAAGCCGTGTCGGATGCCTGCAACATGGCATCGCGGGCGCGTGAGTAATCATACCAGCGGTGGTAAGATTCCAAATCCATCGGCGAGAGCTTCCACACTTTTCGCCCGTCGCTGATGCGCCCTTTGAGGCGGCGCTCCTGCTCTTCCATGTCCACTTCCAACCAGTATTTCAACAAGATAATGTCGTTTTCCACCAAAGCTTTTTCCAAAAACGGCACCGTGTCTAAAAACTTTTTCGCCTCTTCTTCGGTGCAAAAACCCATCACCCGCTCCACGCCGGCGCGGTTATACCAGCTGCGGTCGAAAATCACGATTTCGCCGGCGGCAGGCAATTTTGAGAAATAACGTTGCAGATAAAGCTGGCTTTTTTCACGCTCGGTGGGTGCCGGCAGCGCTTCCACCCGGAATATGCGCGGATTGGTTCGCTCGGTGATGGCTTTGATTACGCCGCCTTTGCCGGCACCGTCGCGGCCTTCGAAAATAATGCAGACTTTCATGCCTTTTTCCACCACCCAGCGCTGCAAGGCCACCAATTCTGCCTGCAAATGCTTCAGCTCGCGGAAATAGGTTTTCTTACTGATGCGCTCGGCGGGGTTGTCGCGGGTTTTGGTGATGTCCATGATGTTCTCCTTTTTTACTTAGAGTGGAATGCATAAAAAGTGACACAACAGGTAGGTTGGGTTGAAAACCCAACAAGCTCACAGGCCGTCTGAAACGTTGGGTTTGACAAGCCAACTTATACCAATTCAAAAAAGTAAGCTAACAAGGCGGCGAGCCGAAGACAGTACAGATAGTACGGCTAGGCGAGACAACGAAGTCAGGTTATTTTTTTGGATTGGTATTACTCCATTAGAGTGCGTAGTTTTGTATCACTTTTTCTTGCATTCCACTATATCGTTCAACGGGTTTGACTGCCAGCAGGGCGCGGCCTGATGATGACAGCTTATACCAATCCAAAAAAATAACCTAACTGCGTTGTCTCGCCTAGCCGTACTATCTGTACTGTCTTCGGCTCGCCGCCTTGTTAGCTTACTTTTTTGAATTGGTATTAACCAACATTGAGCCGCAAGCCAAGGCCGCTCGACTTATAAAAGCCAAGGCCGTCTGAAAAGAAAAGCTTTCAGACGGCCTTGGTTTGCAGTGCATCGTTTGTTTATTCTGCCAGCAGCAAAAACGGATTATGCCCCGCGCGTGCATAGCCTGCTTCACCCACCAAAATATCCAGCGCCAATGAGGCTAAATCATCGGCCACGGGGTCGGCATATTGCTGCTTATCGAGGCGGTAGAGCTTGCGGTAGCTGCGGCACACTTCGCAGCTCTCGGCTTTGGCAGCCAGCAAAGGCGCGGTTTGGGCGGGGTTGGCATCGGTTTCCAGCTCTTGTATGCCCACGCCGCTGCTATCGCCGCAAGTGGGGCATTTGGCGCGTAAGGCATTCCAGCGGCTGTTGCAATGCGGGCAATGCATATAGCGGAAACCGGCGGTGTCGCCTTTGGCCAGCACTACGCTGCCCACGGCTTCGGTGCCGCAGCAAGGGCAATGTGTGCGCTCTTGCACCGGCGGCACCGCATCTTCAATCAGCTGCGCCGCCCATGCCGTCCAGATAATTTGCAGCGCTGCCTGCACCCACACCACGGCCGCTTGCTCTTCAGGCGCACTGTTGCCGGTGAGCACGCGCGAGGCCAGCGCTTCGGCGGCTTCACGCGGCAAGGCGGCCAGCGTGTTTAATTCAGCCTGCACGTTTGCGGGCGCCTGTGTGCCGATTTCGGCCAATAAGTCGGCTAACACTAGGTAAAAATCGGCGGGCACATCGCCCAATGCGGCTTCCGGCAGCACGGTGCGCCCCTGATGCGTGGGCGGCAGGGCAAACGCATGTTTGGCCGCTACGGCCTGCTGCGCCGCCGCGAGCTTGCCCAACAAAGCGAGATAGTCGCGCCATTGGCTGCCCTCGGCTTCGGCCAATTCTTGAAAGCGCACGCTGCGCTGTGCAAATACATCGGCAGCGGGTGCCAGCCAAAACGGAGTGTGAAACAGGCCTTTTTCAATCGGTTTGATGGGGGTGGTCATGATTTCTTTCTGTGAATAAAACGGGGCTTGAGGCCGTCTGAAACCTATTCAAACAAGCAAGCAATAATCGTGGGTATGCTGAGCGGGGCACCACTCAATAAGCAGTCAAATAATGCAACGCTTTAAGTTTTTCTTTAAATTGAAACTATGCAGCAATAAACTGCGGATGGCTATACACACCGAATTGCTGCGGCCGGGCAAAACCCGCCAAGGTGATGCCGGCCGCTTCGGCCATGCGCACGGCCAGTGCAGTGGGCGCAGACACGGCTACCACGCAACCGATGCCGAGCATGGCCGCTTTGGCCACCATTTCATAGCTGGCGCGGCTGGAAATCAACACAAAGCCTTGCTGCCAATCGATTTGCCCGCGCGCACCGAAGCCCAGCAGCTTGTCGAGCGCATTGTGGCGGCCGATGTCTTCAAACGCATGGCGGATAATGCCTTGCTCCACCCAAGCCGCGCCGTGTGCGGCGCCGGTTTGGCTGCGCAAATGCTGGTGCTTGTGCAGATCGGCCAGAGCCGTTTGAATATCGGCTGCCTGAATAACGCTGCCGCGCATCACCTTAGGCAAATCGGTTTGCACCGCGGCGAGGCTGTCGATGCCGCACAGCCCGCAGCCGCTGCGCCCGCTCATGCTGCGGCGGCGCGCTTTCAAAGCCTGAAAGCGCTCGGAAGCAATTTCCAAGTGCACTTCGATGCCGTTGCAGCCTTGTTGCACGTCGATATCGTAAGCTTCGCGCGCCTGCTGCAAAATGCCTTCGCTCAGGCTGAAGCCCAGCGCCAGCTCAGGCAAGTCGGCGGGCGTGGCCATCAGCACCACATGGGCGATGCCGTTATACACCAGCGCCACCGGCGCTTCTTCGGCCAGCATATCATCGGCTTCGCGGATGCCGCCGCCGTTGATGCGGTGTAGATGGTGCGGGGTGAAGATTTCTGTGTTCATGAAACGTTTGTATTCAGACGGCCTGAAACGGCCATGCTTAAAATAAGATAATGCAAAATCAAACAAATAGTTAAATTGTTAAATCACTGCTTATCCGCGTTTTAGATGATAAGCTCAGGTGCATGTGCATGCTTACACGCCGCTAGCCCTACCGGCGGTTTTGCCGGTATTTTATAGTTGAATGCAAGAAAAAGTGATACAAAACTACGCACCACAACGAGGTAGGTTGGGTTGTTAAACCCAATGTTTCAGACGGCCTGTGGGCTTGTTGGGTTTTCAACCCAACCTACCCCTTGTGCCACTTTTTCTTACATTTCACTATATATAATGGAATTTATACAAGCCATATGCGGTGAACCACGCGGAAGCCTTTTAAACTGCGTACGTGGCTGTGCCACACCCTACGCACCATTTAAGATTTAGAAATCAAGCGATGGGCTGGTCGGGAAAGCACCTGGAAAAAAGCAGCCCAAAGGCCGTCTGAAAGGTTTCAGACGGCCTCAAATACCATTATTGCTTGCTCTCTCGCGTCACGATGATTTATTGCTTTTTTCACGTTCGGCTTCGGCATTTTTCGCCATCATTTCGCGATACCAGCGCGGGTGGTGTTTTTTCGCCCAGTTTTGTGTGACCACGCCTTCCACCATGGCGCGGATGGTGCCTTTCACCCAAAACGCCGCATACACATGCACGATGATGCCGGCAATCAGAATCAACGCGGCCCAAGCGTGAAACAGCAAGGCCAGGCGAATCACCGGAATCGGAAACATCTCGGCAAAATAAGGCCGCCAAGCGATAAAGCCGGTGCACAGCAGCACCGCCATGCAGGCGGTCATCAGCCAAAACATGCCTTTTTGGCCGCCATTATACTTGCCTATATCGCCGGTTTCGTGGCCTTTGAGCACGGTTTTCACCGATTTCATCCATTTGATGTCTTCTTTATCGATGAAATTGTATTTCCAATAGCGGAAAAACTGCACCGTAAAGCCGATAAACATCACCACGCCCACAAAGGGGTGGATGATGCGCGCCAGCTGCGGCGTGCCGAACACGCCGGTGAGCCAGAAAAAGGCCGGATAGAAAAACGCCAGGCCGGAAATAGCCAGCAACATAAAACACACCGCCACAATCCAGTGGTTGATGCGCTCGCTGCGCTTATAGCGCTGAATCAGTTTTTCTTTCATTATGCGTCCTCCTCGCCCTTCAAGGTTTTGCCGTCTTGGCCGATCACTTCAGGCTCATCTTCTTCCGGCTCGGCCGTGCTGGGGCCTACGGTGATGTAATGGAAGAAGCCGGTGAGCGTGGCCGCGGCAATGCCGATGGTGGCCAGCGGCTTCAAAAAGCCTTTCCACAGCTTCACCGTAGGGCTGATGCTCGGGTTTTCCGGCAAGCCGTGATAAAGCCCGGGCTTGTCGGCATGGTGCAGCACATACATCACATGAGTGCCGCCCACGCCTTCGGGGTCGTAAAGGCCGGCTTTTTCATAACCGCGCTGGTTCAAATCGACAATGCGTTCGGCCGCCACCTGTTTCATGTCTTCCTTGGTGCCAAACTGAATGGCGCCGGTGGGGCAGGTTTTCACACAGGCCGGCTCTTGGCCAACCGCCACGCGGTCGGAACACAGCGTGCATTTATAGGCGCGATGGTCTTTTTTGTCGATGCGTGGCACGTTGAAAGGGCAGCCGGAAATGCAATAGCCGCAGCCGATGCAGTTTTCTTCATGAAAATCCACGATGCCGTTGTGATATTGGATAATCGCGCCGGGCGAGGGACAGGCTTTTAGGCAGCCCGGGTCGGCGCAGTGCATGCAGCTGTCTTTGCGGATCAGCCATTCGAGCTTGCCGTTTTCTTCCACTTCACTAAAGCGCATTACCGTCCAGCTTTTGGATGTCATGTCCATCGGGTTGTCGTACACGCCGTGGTTGGTGCCGATTTCGTCGCGGATGTCGTTCCATTCCGAGCAGGCCACCTGGCAGGCTTTACAGCCGATGCAGGTGGTGACATCGATCAGCTTGGCCACTTCCATCGGCTGGCGCACGCCCGGCGGCGGGGTGATGCCGGCGGTGGCGGAGCGGCGTTTGATGTCTAATGATTGCAATGCCATGTGTGCGCTCCTTATGCTTTCTCGATGTTGACCAAAAAGGTTTTGTATTCCGGGGTTTGGGTGTTGCAATCGCCCACAAACGGAGTGAGCGTGTTCACAATAAACTGTTTCTCACCGGATACGTTTACCCAACCGCCATGCAGCGGAATGCCGATTTGATGCACGGTTTTGCCGTTAATCTGCAAAGGCACCACGCGCTTGGTGACTACGGCCTTGGCCTTAATCCAGCCGCGCTTGGAGCTCACTTTCACCCAATCGCCTTTTGCTATGCCTTTTTCTTTGGCCAGCTCTTCGCCGATTTCGATAAATTGCTGCGGCTGCGCGATCATCAGCAATTTCACCGATTTAGTCCAAAACTGGAAATGCTCGGTGAGCCGGTAAGTGGTGCCCACATGCGGAAATTCTTCGTGTGTGCCGATGCGCTCTTTCACGCTGTCAAACAGGCGCATGGCGGGCGATTGCACTACTTTCGGGTGCAAGGGATTGGTGCCGATGGGCGATTCGAGCGGCTCGTAATGCTCGGGGAAGGGGCCGTCCACCAGCTTGCGCGCGCAAAACAGGCGGCCTACGCCTTCTTCGTTCATGATAAACGGATTCATGCCCGAATCGGGGGCGGCATCGGCCTTGAAGTCGGCCACGTCGGCGCCGGTCCATTTTTTGCCGTCCCAATGAATCAGCACGCGGTTGGGATCCCACGGCTTGCCGCTGGGGTCGCACGAGGCGCGGTTGTAGAGAATGCGGCGGTTGGCCGGCCATGCCCACGCCCATTTGGGTGTATTGCCCAAGCCGCTGTCGGTATTGTCGCGCCGGTCCATCTGGTTGCCTTGCTGCGTCCACGAGCCAGAAAAAATCCAAGTGGCGCATTCGGTGCTGCCGTCGTCGCGCAGTTGGGCAAAGCCGTCGAGCAGCTCGCCTTTTTTGCGCACAATATTGCCATCGGCGTCTTTAATGTCGGCCAACGCGTAGCCGTTGGATTCTCTCGCCATTTCTTCCGGCGTGGGGCCGTAGGGGTTTTCATAGCGCCAGTGCAGCTTGGTAATCGGCTCCGGTGCAGTGCCGCCTTCTTTTTCATACATCTCTTTCAAGAGCATGTGCAATTCGCCCAAAATTTCCAAATCGGGCAGCGCTTCGCCGGGCGGTTTGGCACCGGGGTGGTGCCATTGCAGCCAGCGCGAAGAATTCACAATCGAACCGGCTTCTTCGGCAAAACAAGGCGTGGGCAGGCGGAACACTTCGGTTTGGATGTTGGCCGTGTCCACATCGTGCGCATCGCCGTGGTTTTGCCAGAAAGTGGCGGTTTCGGTGTCGAGCGGATCCATCACCACCATAAATTTCAGCTTGGAAAAAGCCTCGGTTACGCGGTTGGCATCAGGGAAAGAGCCTTGCGCATTAAAGCCTTGCACCAGCAAGCCGTTTACCTTGCCCTGATGCATCAACTCGGTCATTTGCAGCACGTCATACATCTTGTCCCATTTGGGCAGCCAATCGTAGCCCCAATTGTTTTCTTTGGTGGCGTTTTCGCCATACATCCATTTCAGAAAGCTGACAAAAAAGGCAGGCGTGTTGCTCCAATAATTGAGCTGCCCCGGCTGCAAGGCTTTGGGGGTTTGCTTTTCCAGATAGTCGGCAAAAGTGGGGTGGCGGAATTCGTTGGGCAGCACCAAATAAGCGGGCAGCATGGTGGAGAGCAAGCCCAAATCCGACAAGCCCTGAATATTGGAGTGGCCGCGCAAAGCGTTCACGCCGCCGCCGGACATGCCGATATTGCCGAGCAGAAGCTGCACCATTGCCATGGTGCGGATCATTTGCGTGCCGGTGGTGTGCTGGGTCCAGCCCAAGGCATAAAGAATAGTGCCGGTTTTGTTGGGCACGGCGGTTTCGCCCCAGGCTTTGGCGATGGTGAGGAAATCTTCTTTGCTGGTGCCGCACAGCGTGCTCATCATATCCAGCGTGTAACGCGAATAATGCTGCTTGAGCAGCTGCCAAACGCTGCGCGGGTGTTGCAAGGTGGGGTCGGTTTTGGCGTAGCCGTTAGTATCCAGCTCGTAAAACCAGCTGTCGCTGTTGTATTGTTTTTTGCCGTCGTCGTAGCCGCTGAACATGCCCTCGTCAAAATCAAAACCTTCGGCCACGATAAAGCTGGCGTTGGTGTAGGCTTTGACATATTCCCACTGGATTTTGTCGTTTTCAATCAGCCAATTGATCAGCGCGCCCAAAAAGGCGATGTCGCTGCCCGAACGCAAAGGGGCATAAAAATCGGCCACGGCGGCGGTGCGGTTGAAACGCGGGTCGACCACATATAATTTGGTGCCTTTTTTCTTTTTCGCTTCAATCACCCATTTAAAGCCCACCGGGTGCGCTTCGGCAGCGTTGCCGCCCATCACCATAATCATGTCGGCATGTTGGATGTCGACAAAGGTGTTGGTCATCGCGCCGCGGCCGAAGGTGGAGGCCAGTGCCGACACGGTGGGGCCGTGGCACACGCGCGCCTGCGCATCGGTGGCCACGATGCCGAGCGAGCGCATCCATTTTTGGGTGAGAATACCGGTTTCATTCGATGAGGCGGAAGCAGTGAGCATGCCCAAGGTGGGCAGGCGGTGCACCGGCACGCCGTTTTCATTTTGCACAATCAGGTTGGCATCGCGGTCGGTTTTGATGTGGCGGGCGATGCGGCTGAGTGCTTCGTGCCAGGAAATGCGCTTCCATTCATTGCTGCCCGGCTCGCGCACTTCGGGAAAATGCAGGCGGTTTTTACTGTGGATAAAATCCAGCAGCGAAGCGCCTTTTGGGCACAAAGAGCCGCGGCTCACCGGATGATCGGGGTCGCCCTCGATGTGGAAGATGGATTTTTTGGCATTTTTGGAGCCGTCGCCCAAACTATAAAGAATGGTGCCGCAGCCCACCGAGCAATAGGTGCAGTTGTTGCGGGTTTCCGAGGCGCGCAATAATTTGTATTGGCGCACTTCGGCCCAGGCGTTGGTGGGCATCATGCCCATTACCGCCAAGCCGGATGCGCCGGCACCCGCAGCGGTGACTTTGAAAAACTGCCGTCTGTTTAGATTCATGGTAATGTTCCTGCTTGCCTGCCGCCGCTTTTCAGACGGCCTTTGGGGGGGGTGCCGGTGTGTGCATGCGGGCTAGGCCCGTCGAAATCATTTATATATTGCTTCACGACACCTTTTTGTAATAAATTGTAATTCATTACACGCAAATAGTCTAAAAATTTTATTGAATTCAGATATTTACTGATTTTCATTATCAAATATATGAACGGTATAATTTATTATTCTGCTTATTTTCAATTGCTTATTCAATCATTTTGCTTTCAGACGGCCACAAAAAAGCCACAGAAAAAAGCAGGAATAGGCTTTTTCTGTGGCGTGTATAGGAGCCTGCTCAACTCATTTCGTTTTGCGTCATGCAATCGGAAGTCAGGCTCAATGCGGCGAGCGTTTGGTCGAATTCGCCCACTTGGTTTTCTATCAGATAAGGGCGCAGCAGGCTGAGGGTGCGCTGCACGCCGCGCACTTTGGAATCTTCCGTCAGCTTCGCCCGGCCGCGCAGCGAGCCGTCGAAATCGAACCAATATTTGGTGATCATCCAGATATTGAGCGCCAAATCGTTCATGGCGGTGGCATCGGCGCGGATAATGCCCTCTTTATTGAGCTGCGTGAGCAATTCCACCAGCAGCGGCGACACTTTGGCATGGGTAAAATTATTGTGTTCGCCCAGAAGCTCGGCGCTGCGGGCCAGCAAAGCGTTGACATCGCTGAATAAAAAGCGGTAGCGCCACATCACATCATAAATGCCGGCCATATAGCGGATGGCATCGCACACATTTTTGGGCAGCACCACCCGGCGCAGATAGTGCAGCAAATCTTCACTGTAGCGTTTGAAAAGCTGCACGATGATTTCATCTTTATTGCGAAAATGATAATAAAGATTGCCCGGGCTGATGCCCAAATGCGCGGCGATGTGGTTGGTGCTGATATTGCGCTCGCCCTCTTCGTTAAACAGCATCAGGCTGGCTTCGACAATACGGCTATAGGTGTTGGGCCGTGTATCTTTGGTCATGTATATTTCTCCTCAAGCAATGGCGGCTTTGTTTAAAAAGTGGGCGCACCATGCCGCCGCATTCGGCTTTCAAGCGATTTCTTTGCAAACGGTGTATTCAAAGCCTTCGAACAAACCTTACAGCATAATTTGCAGGCTTTTTGTTTTTTAAACCGGGCATCGGCATTTTATGGGCATCGTTTATTTTGGGCAGAAAATGCCTACATGGTTAACTGTCAACCGAAGCCGGATTCGCTATCATATACCAAAAGAGGGCGGCAACCAATCGGGCTCGGCAAACAAAATCACGCCAAAGCGCGCCTCTACACGCTCACGCACATGATCGGCCAGCGCGCGCACATCTGCCGCGGCGGCCTGCGCTTTGTTTACCAACACCAGCGCCTGGCGCTCATGCACCGCTGCGCCGCCGATTTGAAAACCTTTCAGACGGCATTGGTCGATCAGCCAGCCCGCCGCCAGCTTCACCGTGCCGTCGGCCTGCGGATAATGCGGCATGTCCGGATATTGTGCCTGCAACGCCGCTGCTTGCGCCGCGCTCACAATCGGATTTTTGAAAAAGCTGCCCACATTGCCGAGCAAAGCCGGGTCGGGCAGCTTTTCCGAGCGGATGGCACACACGGCGGCCGACACATCTTTGGCCGTGGCTGCTCTGCCCGCGCAGCGCTCAGCCAGCACCGCCGCCAAATCGCCATAGCGCGCATTGGCGCTGAAATGCGTTTTCAGCGCAAAAGTCACCGCGCAAATCACATAGCGCCCTTTGCCTGAGTGTTTAAACAAGCTGTCGCGATAAGCAAAGCGGCAATCGGCATTGCCCAACACCACAAAATCGAGCGTGTCCAAATCAAAGCAGCGCACCGAATGGATAAGGTCTTTCACTTCCACGCCGTAGGCGCCGATATTCTGCACCGGTGCCGCGCCCACCGTGCCCGGAATCAGGCTCAGATTTTCCAACCCGCACAAGCCCATATCCAGCGTGTGCAACACAAAATCATGCCAAACTTCACCGGCTTGCGCTTCGATATACACAAGGCCGTCTGAACGGTGCGTTTCGCGCACGCCTTTGTTTTCCATGTGCACCACAAGCGCGGGATAATCCTGCATCAACAATACATTGCTGCCGCCGCCCAGCCACAGCACCGTGCGGCGGTCGAATTCGGGCCGCTGCACCAGCGCCGGCAAATCAGCCGCATCGGCCAGCGCCGCGAAATAGCGGGCGCGGGCGCGCAAGCCGAATGTGTTGAGCGCGGTTAAATCCACATATTCTTCAAGCTGCATCACAACATCCTTTTTCGCGAAGCCATTGCGCGGCTGCTGATTTCCAAATACCACACCAGCCACACCGCCGCCACCGTGAGCGAGAGCACCAACGCCATCCAAAAGCCGTAAATGCCCATATCGCGCCCATAAGCGAGCCAATAGCCCGGCAGCAGGCCGAAGCCCCAAAACGCCACCGCATGAATCAGCATCGGCACGCGGGTGATTTTATAGCCGCGCAGCGCATAAGAAGCCACACATTGAGTGGCATCGGCCAATTGAAACACCGCCGCAAACAAAAGCACCGTGGCCGCAATCGCCAACACGCCCGCGTCATCCGTATACATGCCTGCCAGCGGGTGGCGGAACAACACCAACAGCAAGGCCGTGAGCACCGCCAGCACCAGTCCCAACACCAGCGACACCCCGGCCACATAACGCGCGCGCACATATTCGCCGCGGCCGAGCGAATAGCCCACCCGCACCGTGCCTGCCGCGCCCACGCTTTGCGGAATCATATAAATCACACCGGTGAGGCTGATCACCACTTGCTGCGCCGCCACATAATCCTCGCCCAAGCGCGCCACCAAAAACACGATGCACGAAAACAGGCTCACTTCTAAGAAAAACGACAAACCAATCGGCATGCCCAGCTTCCAAATTTGCTTGAATGCGCGGCCGTCGGGCTTGCTGAATTTATCCATCAGCTTGAATTTGCGGAAATACTGCTGCTTGGCCACATAAAGCCACAGCACCAGCGCATTAAACCAAAACACAACCGCCGTGGCCACGCCGCAGCCCGCGCCACCCAGCGCCGGCATGCCGAATTTGCCGTAAACAAAGGCATAATTGAGCGGAATATTCAGCAAAAATGCCAAAAAGCTCACAATCATAATCACCCGCGGCCGGTTCAGGCTCGAAGCATAAGCATGCAGCGCGCGATGCACCATCGCCGCCGGCATGGCCAGGCCGGTGAAAAACATATACAAGGCCATCATATTTTCAACCTTGTCGCTCAAGCTCAGCCAAGCCTGAAACGGCCACACCAAAAGCCACATCAGCAGCATACCGATAATGCCCAGCATCACGCCGAACCAAATCCCTTGCCGACCCGTTTCGCCCACTTCATCGGCCTTGCCCGCGCCGAAAAGTTGGGCAATCATCGGATTGAGCGCCGTCATCACCCCCATAAAGGTAATGTAAATCGTGGCAAACACGCTGCTGCCCAGCGCCACTGCCGCCAAATCATCTTTGCCCGCGCCGCCGGCCATCACCGTGTCGACAAAGCCGATGCCCACCTGCGCCACCTGCGCCACCAGCATCGGCAGCGCCAGCACAGCGAGCTTATTGATTTCTTTCTTGAACACCGGCCAAGAATAAGCATTTAAATCCAGCAACATAAGCATTCCATTTTTCAGACGGCCGCTCAATCTGCAGAGGCCGTCTGAAACATTATCCGATAAAAAATCCAACCGCGCAGTATATCAAAATTCCATTCAAACCAAAATCTTCACGTTGCCGTTATCGCCTTTTTCCAATAAACGTAAAGAAAAAAGTCGGCCATTCACTTTTCTTAACCGCTAAAGCCGTCGCATACCCGGCGCGTGGTGTAAAAAATCCTGCAAACCGTTAACTTTCTTTAAATGATAAATTTACATGCACATATTCCATTACATTTCCCATGAGGAAACCAAGCTTCAACAAAATGTAGCTATATTTCACCCGGTCGGCCGCCTACAATGCACTCATCGATTCAACAACACATCAACCACTTTTTTGAAAAGGACAAACATCATGAAAAAATTCGCACTCGCCACCGTAATGAGCCTGATCGCTGCTTCTGCCATGGCCAGCGGCGCACCCACCGACAGCTATCCTTACGGCTACCAGCCGCACGGCGATTTGTCTGCCGTGACCAAAGAGCAACCCCGCGCCGTGCCGCACCGCCCTGCTAAAAGCGACGACAGCGTGAAATTTGCCTACATCGGCGACACCGACGGTGCTGCCTACAATCTTTATCCCACCGATAACTTCCGCGCCCGCTACGCCGATATCCGTTAAGCCGATATGAAATAAAACCACAGGCCGTCTGAAAGTTTTTTCAGACGGCCTTGCTGTGCAACATGGTTTCTCCGCTCGGCGTACGTAGCTACGGTAAAAATAATATCAGGCCGTCTGAAAGTTTTCAGACGGCCTGTATTTTGAATCAATATCTGTTTATAAAAAATGCCGCTGTTTTTGCAAATGTCCATCCATTAAATGACCTCAAGTTTTTATTGATTGCGCTTTGGCTGCACCGCGCCACTGATACAGCAGACGTAGGTTGGCTGCTACCCTTTCTAAAAAATAAGCTTATACCCATTCAAAAAAATAACCTAACTTCGTTGTCTCGCCTTGCCGTACTATAGTGGAATGCACGAAAAAGTGGCACAACGGGTAGCTTGGGTTGAAAACCCAACAAGCCCACAGGCCGTCTGAAACGTTGGGTTTGGCAACCCAACCTACGCCGTGATAGCGCGTAGCCTGTAGGTCGGATTCTCGAATCCGACACTTGTTTGCAGAGCAAGGCATGCACATTGCTTTGGCCGTTGGCCAAACGTCGGATTCAAGAATCCGACCTACGCGGATGGTGCTGTCAAACTGCTTTTATTTGGTAAGGTTATTTTTTTAGAATGGGTATAAGCTTACTTTTTTTGAATGGGTATAAAACAAAACAATGCCGTCTGAAACAGATGATTCAGACGGCATGAATATTTCAAACACACGCCAACGCCGTTTCTCGCTAACCGTGCTTGTGCGGCATAGCGCCGCTATTTTTCCTGCTCGAATAAGGCGGCGAGTGCGGCCAGGCGCAAGGTGTCGTTGCCCCAAAAGCCGGCTTGCAGATGGCGCATCCAGCCAATCGGGCGGATGGCGCTTTCTATGGGCGTGCGCAGGGCGGCGGGCAGGCCGGCGGCATGTTGCCGCCAGATGGCGGCAGCTTGATCGAGCAGGCCGTGTTTTTGCAGCCACACGGCGGAAGATTGCAGATAGCAAAGATAATCGCGGCTTTGGCAGCGCTCAAGCGGCATGTATCGGCCGGGATCGTCTTCAAAGTCGATAAAGCCGATTTGGCTGTCGTTGCACACGATGATGTTGCGGGCAAAGGCTTGGCTCAGGTATTGGCCGCTGCGGTGCACCCGCTCGATGGCGGCGAGGCCTTGCTGCCAGTAGTCGAGGCGCTCGGGGCTGTTTTCGATGTGGTGCAGCAAGGTGTGTTCGCCGATATGGGTAAACATCAGGCCGCCGGCCGATTCGGCCAAAAGGCGCGGGGCGCGGATATCGTGCGCGGCCAGCGCCCGCAGGCGCGCGGCTTCGGTGGCGATGGCTTCGCTGCCGCCGGCATTGGGCACGGGCTGCAAGGCACCCAGGCGCAGGTGGCGGGCAACAAAACCGAGCAGGCTGTAGCGCCATTGCGGTATGGTTTTGCCGGTTTGGCGCACCCACACGATTTGGCCGTTGGGCAGGTTGTGGCGTGCGATGGTGTGGGTTTGGCCGGGCAAAATGCGGGCGAGTTCGGCGGAATAATCGGTCATCAGCGGGCGTCTTTGAGGCGGTAGTAGGTGGAGCCTATCATCGAGGCGGGAATGCGCAAGTAGCGTCCGCCGATGATGTTGCGGTGGTGCAGGTGTTCGAAATGGGCCAGGCGGTTGCCGTCACCCATAATGGCTTCGGCGGCGGCCAGCCCGGCTATGCCGGTGAGCGCCATGCCGTGGCCGGAATAGCCTTGCATAAAGTAAAGCTGTTTGTTGAGGCGGCCGAAATGCGGCGCGAGGTTGAGGGTGATGTCGCAATCGCCGCCCCAAGCATATTCGATGCGGGCGCTTTCGAGCTGCGGAAACACTTTGAGCATGTCGCGGCGCACGGCTTTGGCCATGCGGCGGGCGTCGTGTATCCATTCGCTGTCTTTGCCGCCGAAAAGCAGGCGGCCATCGGCGCTGAGGCGGTAGTAATCGAGAATGTGGCGGTTGTCGCACACGGCCATATTGTTGCGGATTAGATCGCGCGCCGCTTCACCCAAGGGCTCGGTGGCGATGATAAATGTGCTCACCGGCATGGCTTTGCGGGTGAGCGGGCGCACGGCGCGGCTGTTGTTGAGACCGGCAAAAGTGTTGATGGCAAACACCACTTGCCGGCATTCGATGCTCGCTTCGGGTGTGTGCACAATGTAACCTTCGCTGCCTTTGGGGCTGAGGCGCACAAACGGGGTTTGCTCGTAGATGTGCGCGCCGGCAGTCGCAGCGGCACGGGCAATGCCCAGCGTGTAGTTGAGCGGATGCAGGTGGCCGGATAAAGGGTCGTAAAGTGCGCCGCGGTAGCGTTCGCTGGCGAGGTGTTGTTGCAGGCGGTTGGCGTCCCACAGTTCGAAATGATGGGCACCGTAGCGCTGTTGGGCGTGTTGCTGCCATTGCATCAGGGCATCGAAATGTTTGGGGCGGATGGCCACGGTGGCATAGCCGCGTGTCCAGTCGCATTGGATATTGTGTTGGCGCACGCGTGCGTCTACCAATTCCACCGCGTCGAGCGATTGTTGCCAAAACCATTGCGCCTGCGCTTCGCCCAGCTGCTGCTCGATTTCGGGAATGCCGCAGGCATAGTCGCTGATAATCTGGCCGCCGCTGCGGCCGGAAGCGCCATAGCCGATGCGGGCCGCTTCAATCAGGGCAACATCGTGGCCGGCTTCGGCCAGCGGCAGGGCGGTGCATAAGCCTGATAAGCCGCCGCCGATAATGCAGGTGTCGGTTTTCAGACGGCCTTTGAGCTTGGGATAGGCATCGCCGGAATTGATGCTGCTGTGGTAATAAGAAGCGATTCGGTTTTGAAAAGAGGGGTTTTGCATAAAAAGGCAAATGATTTTCAGACGGCCTTATTATACGCTTGTTGCATGGGCGCTTGCCCAAAATCTTATTTGCGCCTAGATGCAGGCTGATTTTGCTTCAAATCAAACGCTAGCTTGTGCAAAGGCCGTCTGAAAAGTTTTCAGACGGCCTTTGCGTGCTATGCAATGATGGTTTATTTGAATGGCTGTAAACAGCCTTTTTTTATGGATAAACCATCAGGATTGGCCGGCGTTTTCCAGCGCCAGCTTTTCCTGGCGGTAGGCTTCGGCGGCTTCGCGCTCACGGCGGGTGGCTTGGCGCATCATGTAGTAATTGATGATGATCACCAAAGTGCCCACAATGGCAATCAAAATCGTGGCCAACACATTCATCTGCGGATCCAGGCCGAGCTTGATTTTCGAGAAAATCACCTGCGGCAGTGTGGATGAGCCGGGGCCGGAGAGGAATGAGGTGATCACCAAGTCATCGAGCGAGAGGGTGATGCCGAGCAAAAAGCCCGAAGCAATCGCCGGGGCAATCAGGGGCAGCGTGATCACAAAAAAGATTTTCAGCGGCCTAGCGCCCAAATCCATCGCCGCTTCTTCCAGCGATTGATCCAGCTCGCTCAGGCGCGAGCGGATCACCACGGTGATGTAGGCCATGCATAAAGTGGTGTGGCCGAGAAAAATGGTGAAAAAGCCGCGGTCGAAATAAAGCCAGCTCAAAAGCTCGCTGCTTTGCAAAAACATCTGCACTTGGATAATCAGCAACAGCATGGAAAGGCCGGTGATCACATCGGGCATCACCATGGGCGCAGACACCATGCCGGCAAAAAGCGTGCTGCCGCGAAAACGCTTGATGCGCGCCAGCGCGTAGCCTGCCAGCGTGCCCAGCACCACGGCGGCAAACGACGACACCAATGCGATGCGCAGCGAGAGCCACGCTGCTTCGAGTATGGTGCTGTTTTGCAGCAATTGGCCATACCATTTGGTGGAAAACCCGCCCCACACCGTCACCAGCTTCGATTCGTTAAACGAATAAATCACCAGCACAAATAAGGGGATATACAAAAAGGCCAGGCCGATAAACAGCATCAGCTTGAGAAACCAGGAAAGCTTGTGTTGCGACATTTAGCGGCTCCCTTCGGTGATTTCGCGGTTTTCATAGCGGTGGAACAAGGCAATCGGAATCACCAAAAGCGCCACCATAATCACAGCCACGGCAGAGGCGAGCGGCCAGTTGTTTTGGTCGAAGAATGCCTGCCACAACACTTTGCCGATCATCAGGTTTTCCGGGCCGCCCACCAATTCGGGAATCACAAATTCGCCCACCGCCGGCACAAACACGAGCATCGAGCCTGCGATAATGCCGGTTTTCGATAAGGGCAGGGTGATGGTGAGAAAAGCTTTAATCGGGCCTGCGCCCAAATCGGAAGCTGCTTCGAGCAGGCGGCCATCGAGCTTCACCAATTGGGTGTAGAGCGGCAGAATCATAAAGGGCAGATAGGCATACACCATCACTAAATTCAGCGAAAAAGCGTTGTAAAACAAATCCAGCGGTTGGTTGATGATGCCGTATTTCATCAGAAAATTATTGATGATGCCGTTGTGGCCGAGCAAGCCCATCCAGGCATACACGCGCAGCAGGAATGAGGTCCAAAAAGGCAGCATAATCGCCAGCAGCAAGCCGTTGCGGATGGACGGGTGGGCGCGCGAAATGGCATAGGCAATCGGATAGCCCAACAGCAGGCAGATCACCGTGGTGGTGAGCGCGGTTTTAATTGAGAGCCAATAGGTGAGCAAATAAATATTGTTGCCGCGCCCCTCGGCAAACGGATTCAGCATTTGGCCGAGTGTGGACCAGAAATTCTGGAAAATATCGGCATAATTCTGATAGCTCAGGGCGATGTTCAGCCGCCCCATATCGGTGTCGGCGGTAAACAGCGGCGAGTAGGGCGGAATAGCCAGCTCTTGCTCGGCAAAGCTGATTTTGAACACAATCACAAAAGGAATCAGAAACAAAACCAGCAGCCAGGCATAAGGTATGCCCACCACCAGCCCTTTGCGCGGCTTGGCGGAAAACGTGCGTTTGAGTTGGGTTAAGGTCATGGCGGCTTCCTAAGGCTTAGCGCAGCAGCGGGGTGGGCTGGTTTTCCGGCCAATTGATATACACGGTTTCTTCCCAAGTGGGCGGCGTGATGTTGCGCACATACCAATAAGGGGCAGGCACTTGGCTTTTCACAATGCGGCCGTTGGCAAGCTTCACGTGATAAATCGCGAAGCTGCCCAAATAGGCGATTTCTTCCACCGTGCCTTGCGCCCAGTTGTAATCGCCCATGCTTTCAGGTTTTTCTTTGTATAAATCAATATCTTCCGGGCGGATGCTGAGCCATAAATTTTGCTCGGTGGGGCCGCCCAAACCGTGGTCGATGCGCACCGGCACATCCAATTCGGGGCATTGGATAATGGCATAATCGGCATGGTCGTCCACCACCGTGCCTTCGAAAATATTGGTTTCTCCGATAAATTCGGCGGTAAAGCGGCTGTTGGGGAAGTCGTACACATCGCTGGGCGTGCCCACTTGCTGCAACTGGCCTTCCGACATAATCGCCACGCGGGTGGCCATGGTCATGGCTTCTTCCTGATCGTGCGTGACCATAATGCAGGTAACGCCCACTTGCTCGAGCGTGTTGACCAATTCGAGCTGGGTTTGTTGGCGCAATTTTTTATCGAGCGCGCCCAAAGGCTCATCGAGCAATAAAATTTTCGGGCGCTTGGCCAAGCTGCGCGCCAGCGCCACGCGCTGTTGCTGGCCGCCGGAGAGCTGGTGCGGCTTGCGTTTGGCAAATTTGCTCATCTGCACTAAGCGCAGCATTTCTTCCACGCGCGCATTGATTTCGCCTTTGGCCATTTTGTCTTGTTTGAGGCCGAAAGCGATGTTTTGCTCTACCGTCATGTGCGGAAACAATGCATAGCTTTGAAACATCATATTGATGGGGCGCTCATAAGGCGCTAAGCCGGTGATGTCTTGGCCGTCGAGAATGATTTTGCCCTGATTGGGCGTTTCCATGCCGGCGAGCATGCGCAGCAGCGTGGATTTGCCGCTGCCCGAGCTGCCCAAAAGGGCGAAGATTTCGTGCTGCTCGATATCGAGGTCGATATGGTCGACAGCATAATTGTCACCAAATTTTTTCACCAGCCCCTGAATTTGCAGATAAGGCTTGGCTGAAGGTGCAGCGTTGGCGGTCATGGTCAATGCTCCAATGAATAAAAGCGGGTGGGATGAGGCCGTCTGAAAAAAAGCGCGCATTCGGCACAAATCGGTATTTTTACTGCAAACCCGTGATTATATTCGGCCGCGGCTTTGAGGGGCAATACAAAACTTTTTTTCGGCGCGGATTACGGCGGATTACAAGCTGATGTGTGTAATCGGGGCAACAATAATGTCTGAAGGCAGGTGTGATGGCTAAAGAGAGGCCGTCTGAAGCTTTGCATAAAGCGTTTCAGACGGCCTTGCCGGTGGTGGGAGATGATACGATGCCGTCTGAAACCCTTAGGCGGCATGGCGCTGCTGCGCGCCGGGCTTGCATGCGAATGCTTGCAGTGCGGCGATGCAGGCGGCAATATCGGCGGCACCGTTTAAAAACAAAATCGTGCGCAATGCCGATAAACCCTCATCCGGTACCAGCGGCGAAGCGGTGCGGTTGGGATAGCTCAAAGGGGCATACCAACGCTGCTCGCTGCGGTGAAACATGCCCAAAGTGTGCGCCTTACCGGCCGCATCGTGCAGCACAAACACCATGCTGCCGCTTTGGGCTTCAACTTGGGTAAAACATTCGATATTCTCAATGGTGCAAGCGGTGCTCATATTCTTCCTGCGGTTGTGTGCGTTGTCGGGCATGGGAGGCCTGCCCGATAGTAAAAAACACCCTTATCTTTCACATTGCATCAAGAGCAGTTGGAAGAAGGGTGTTTTGCCGTGTTTGCTCCTGCGGAGCCACATCTGCGCGTGCATTCCACCTTGCCGGCATGGGCAGGTTGGCATGGTTTCCCAACTCGTGATGTCTGGCGCTTATCTTATGCCTGCATAATGGCCTTGTCAACAGCTTGCAATAAGCTTTTCAGACGGCCTCGGGCTATATTCGCGCCGGCGGTTTTGTGATAACTTGCGCCTGTTTGACATTCACACGGCACACCACATGACCAAATCCATTCAAACCCTGGCCGATTGCGTCGGCCACACCCCGCTTATCCGCTTGCAGCGCGTGGCCGCGCACACGCAGGCGCAAGTGTGGGCCAAGCTTGAGGGCGACAATCCGGCCGGCTCGGTGAAAGACCGCCCCGCTTTTAATATGATTATGCAGGCCGAAAAGCGCGGCCGAATCCGCCCGGGCGACACCTTGATTGAAGCCACCAGCGGCAACACCGGCATTGCGCTGGCCATGGTGGCGGCCATGCGCGGCTATCGGCTGATTTTGCTGATGCCGAAAAATGCCACGCAGGAGCGCAAAGATGCGATGGCCGCTTATGGCGCCGAGCTGATTGAAACCGACAGCATGGAAGCCGCGCGCGATCAGGCGCTGGCGATGCAGGCGGCGGGCGAGGGCTTGGTGCTCGATCAGTTCAACAATCCCGACAACAAGCAGGCGCACTATCTCACCACCGGCCCCGAAATCTGGGCACAAACCGAAGGCAAGATCACCCATTTCGTGAGCGCCATGGGCACCACCGGCACCATCACCGGTGTGGCCAAATATTTGAAGGCGCAAAACCCGCATGTAAAAATCATCGGTTTGCAGCCTGATGCCGAATCGGCGATTGCCGGCATACGCCGCTGGCCGGCTGAATATATGCCGGGCATTTTTGAGGCGGACTTGGTGGATGAAGTGCGGGATGTGAACCAAAAAGATGCCGAGCGCTTTATGCGCAAAATGGCGCGCGAAGAGGGCGTGTTTGCCGGCGTGTCGTCGGGTGCGGCGGCGATGGTGGCGGCAGATGTGGCCGCGCAAAATCCGGGCGCGGTGGTGGTGTGCATTATTTGCGACCGGGGAGACCGCTATTTGTCGACCGGCTTGTTCGGGCAGCCCGATTAGGCTATTGTGCCTACATCAAACAGGCCGTCTGAAAGCAAGGGTGTGTCATTAAACAATAAAAAAGTTATTAAAATCAAATGGATTATTTAAGGGGGAGAATGAGCGCACCAGATTATCTATATATCAATTACGCGGGGGATGATTTGATAAAACATCACCTGCCCAATCGCGCATCGGTGCCATTATTTGATTATGTGCTATCCGGTTTGGCCGCTGCGGCACCTGATTACGTTGATCAGTTTGAGGGGGAGTTTTATGGCGGTGTGCTGTCTGTTTGCGCTGCCGCTGAAAAAGATTACCCCGCCATTGTTGCGCTGATGATGCAGGCTTGTGATGAAGTGTTTGTTTTACAAGCACTTAAAGCCGATTTAAAAGCTGCCCTCGAAGCCGACCCGCGTTTTAAAAAGGGTGCGCCATGAGCGGCAGCATACACTGCGGCCATTAATTCATTCAACAACTCAAAAGCCTGTCGGGCACTGCCTCAATCAGTTGAAGTGAGCTGGATTAGCTGCAAATGTAACTGAATCAAATATCCTTGATTTATCTTGTTTTATGAACATTAAAGGCCGTCTGAAACCTTTTCAGACGGCCTTTGCTTTGCCGGCCATTAATTCATCCAATAGCCCAAAAGCCCGCTGGACGCCACCGCAATCAGCACCGTGGGCAGCATGGAAAAACGGCTGGCGGCGATAAGTGTGATCACCAATGCCAGCAATTCATGCGGCTTGTCCGACACAAAATGCGGGGCAATCACGGCAATCAGCACGCAGCCGGGCGCCGCTTCCATCACCGCCGCCGCGCGCGAGCTGAGGGTGCGGTGACGCAGCGCGAGAAAGCCGATCAGGCGGGTGGAGTAAGTGGCGGCGAGCATGCCCAAAATGGTGAGGAAAGAAGCCCAGCTGATCATGCTTCGGCGCTCCAAAAATAAGCCGCCAGCAAGCCGGCCAGCGCGCCGGCCGGCACATACCAAGCGCCCTCGGTGAATAAATACACCGGCGCGGCCACCAAAAGGCTGACCAGCCAAGGGCGTGCGGCAGAAAAGCCTTTCCACATGCTGCGCAGCAGCACCAAAAACACCGCCGGAAAAGCCATGCCGAAGCCCAACGCTTCCACATTGCCCAGCGTGGGGCCGATGGCGGTGCCCAGTGTGGTGAAAAAAATCCACATTACATAAAGCGTGAGGCTCACGCCCATATAATAAGCCAGGCTGAAGGCGGGCAGGCCGCGCGCTTTGCGTTTGTTGGCATCGGTGATGCTCATGGCCCAGCTTTCATCGGTCATGAAAAAAAGCGCCGGCAGGGCTTTTTTCAGCGGCATTTGGCGCATATAAGGCGTGAGCGCCGCACCCATCAGAATATGGCGGGTGTTGATCATCAGGGTAACGGCGATAATCAGTAAAGAGGGCAGCGGGTCGCCCCACAAACCCACGGCGGCAAATTCGGAGCCGCCGGCAAAATTCAGCCCCGTCATTAGCGGCATTTCCAGCACACTCATGCCTTTTTGTGCGCCTTGCACGCCTAAAATCAGCGCCAAAGGAAGCAAGCCTATCAACATGGGCAGGCTTTCTTTCACGCCGCGACGGAATTCGGTGTGCGGCGAGGTGTCGGCGGGCAAGGTGGCTGGGGCGCTCGGGGGCATGGTGGCTTTCTGGTGAAATGGCGCTTATTATAGTGAAATGAATAAAAATGTGCTACGGCCTTACTGCGCCTTGTCGTGCTGTTTGAGGCTGGCTGAGTGACACCATTCAATTATTCATTTCATTGTGTATGTTTTGGTTTTTATAATGGATGAGTAGCGTGTAGGCTACCGGTATCCGGCCTGCAATATTTTTGGCCGTCTGAAAGCTTTCAGACGGCCTTTGACTTATTTTTATGCCTGCGGGTAAAGCAGGTCGATTTTCTTTTTCAATTCTGCCAAAGCCAGGCCGCGGTGGCTGATTTGGTTTTTCACTTCGGGCGATAACTCGGCGGCGGTGCAGCCTTGTTCGGGCAGGTAGAAATGCGGGTCGTAGCCAAAGCCGTTGCTGCCGGCTGCTTCGGCCTGCCATTGGCCGCGCCAAATGCCCTCGGCGATAATCGGCTGCGGGTCGTTTTCGTGGCGCACCAGCACCAGCACACACACGTAATAGCAGCGCTTATCGGCTTGATGCGCCAATTCGGCCGACATTTTGGCATTGTTGGCGGCATCGGATTTGGGTGCGCTGCCAGCAAAGCGGGCAGAGTGAATGCCGGGCGCGCCGCCCAGCGCGTCGGCGCAGATGCCGGAATCATCGGCCAGCGCCGGCCGGCCGCTGTGTTTGGCCGCGTGGCGGGCTTTGGCAATGGCGTTTTCAATAAAGGTGGCATGCGGCTCGGGGCATTCGGGCACGTTGAATTCAGCTTGCGGCAACACGCGGATGCCTCGGCTGCCGAACCAGCGGCCGAATTCTTTGAGCTTGCCCCCATTGCCGCTGGCCAACACGATTTCGTCAAACATTTTGCTGCTCCTGTGCGCGGCGTGCGGCAGCGATGGCTTTATCGCGTGCGCTTTGGCGGGCATAAAGCGCCAAGCAGCCGATTTGGCCGAACACGGCACCAAAGGCAAACAAAAAGCTGGCCACGGCAAATTGGCGGCTTTCAATCGAGAGCAGCCAGCTGCCCAGCAGCACCAGCGCCATAAACAATAAGGTAAACAGGGCAATGCCGATTAAATAGGTTTTCCGTGCGCGCATATCTCGATATCGGTTGGTGAAATGGCTTGCATTATAGCGTTTATACGAAAGGCCGTCTGAAATGTTTCAGACGGCCTGTGTGGGTGCGGGCAGCTATCGCTTAACGCAATTCGGTGTGCAGGCGCGAGAGCCAAGTGGAGGCATCGCTGCCGCGGTAGGCGCTGCCGTCTTTATTGAGCAGGCTTAAGCGCGTGCCGCCGTTTACCGGCTCGGCATACACAATCATCTCGGGATACACGGTGGGCTCAATGGTTTTTTTGCCCATCATGCGGCTGAAAAAGCCCGGTTTTTTCGTGGCCACGGCTTGGCCTTCTTGCGGCGCGGGCTGCACCAAATAAGCGTGACGCTCGGCATTTTGGCCGATCACGGTTAAGCCTACGCGGTCGAGCGCCAGCGCGGTGCGGCGCCAGTTGCGCTCGAAATCGCCGCTGAGCAGCAGGGTGTCGCCCTCAAGCTTGGCCAATTCGGCGCTGCCGCTGCGTGCCGGTGCGCTCTTGCCTAATTCGCTTTCAATCTGCTTGGCATCGGCGCCCAAGTATTGCATCACGCGGCCGAGGAAAGCGGCTTCCAGATTGGGATCGTTGGGGCGCGGCTGCCACATGGTGGTGTCTTTATTGCGGTCGGCATACACTTCCTGCATGCCGCGGTGGCTGATAAAGATATCGGTGGTGCCGTTTTTGCCCGCTTCGATGCGGGTGATGAATTTATCGCGCTCGCTGGTGGAATACACGCCGCCGAGGCCTACTTTTTCAAAGATGCTGCGCAGGCCGTCTTGCGGGATTTTGGCGCGATTTTCCGCCCAGTCGGTTTCCATTTGGCCGATGGCCGGCTCTTCAGAGCGAATGTCGAAACCGTTTTCCTGCCAGAATACTTTCAACAACGGCCAGATTTCGGCCGGGGTTTTACCGTCGACCACAAGCCAGCGCTGGCTGCCTTCGCGCTCCATGTGCACGCCTTTCACGCTTTGCAGCACGGCCTGATTGGCGGCTTGCTGCACGGCGGGGGTGCGGTTGATGTCGCTGGCGCGCACGGCGCCGGAGCCAGCGGGAATTTGATAGCGGTCGCCTTGGTTGGGGTTGGTTAAATCGGGCGGCACTTCCAAATTGACAATTTTGCGGTTTTGCGTTTGATAATCGAGCTTGGGCTGTTCTTTGTTGCCGGAGCAGGCGGCCAAGCCGATCAGGGCGATGGCGGCGATGGCCGGTTTCATCTGTGCTTTCATGGGGTTTCCTGTGGTTAAATCAATTTGGCTGCGGCCAGGGCGCTGCGTACTTTGGCTTGGCCCTCGGCGGAAAGTTCAATAATCGGCAGGCGCACATGGGCTTCGCATTTGCCCAGTGCGGCGGCGGCCCATTTGGGCGCGGCGGGGCTGGGCTCGCAAAACATCACGTCGTAAAGCGGCACCAGCTGCGCATTGAGGGCGCGCGCTTCTTCGAGGCGGCCGGCCAGAGCCGCGCGGCACATGTCGGCAAAAAGCTTGGGCGCGGCATTGGCGGCAACGGTGATTACGCCGTGGCCGCCGCAAAACATAAAGGCCATGCCGGTGGGGTCGTCGCCGGAATACACGGCGAAGCCTTCGGGCGCGCGGTTGATGAGGTCGATTTCGCGGCCGATGTCGCCGCTGGCTTCTTTTACGCCGATGATGTTGGGGATTTCGGCCAGGCGCAAGATGGTGTCGTTGTTGACGTTGACCACGGTGCGGCCGGGCACGTTATACACAATCATCGGAATGGTGGTGGCTTCGGCGATGGCTTTGAAATGGCGGTAGATGCCTTCTTGCGAAGGCTTATTGTAGTAGGGCACTACGGATAAGGTGTAATCCGCGCCCAAGCGCTCGGCGGCTTGGGAGAGTGTGATGGCTTCGGCGGTGTTGTTGGCGCCGGTGCCGGCAATCACGGGCACGCGCTTGTTGACGTGTTTTACCGTGGCTTCGATCACGGCCAAATGCTCGTCCACCGCCAAAGTGGCGCTCTCGCCGGTGGTGCCCACGGCCACGATGCCGTCGGTGCCGCTTTCGATGTGCCAGTCGATGAGGGATTTGAGTTGCTCGAAATGAACGCTGCCGTCGGAATGCATCGGCGTAATCAGGGCGACCAGGCTGCCTTTTAACATGCTTAAACCTTTATTTCTCGAAACGTTTGCTGAATATTTTTGCGATTGTAGCTTACTTTGCAGTGTGTGTGAAACATTGCTTTCAGACGGCCTGCAAAGGTTTGCAAAGGTTTTGGGGTCGGTTTGCGGGGAAAGTGTGGCGGGTTTTCGGCGCAAGGGTTTAAAGGCCGTCTGAAAATTGAGTTGGCGGCTGAGATTGTATACAATAATGCGCTTACATTTCTTAGCATATTTTAAAGGACTATCATGGCCGCTCCCGCGCAAAAGCCTGCCGATTCCCCCGATTTGGTGTATCGGCTGGAAGACAAACCGCCGTTTATGAATGCGCTTTTGAGCGCGATCACGCATTTGTTGGCAATTTTTGTGCCGATGATTACGCCGGCGCTGATTGTGGGCGGCGCGCTGCAATTGCCGGTGGAAATGACGGCTTATTTGGTGTCGATGGCGATGGTGGCCTCGGGCATCGGCACTTATTTGCAGGTGCACCGTTTCGGCCCCGTCGGCTCGGGCATGTTGTCGATTCAATCGGTGAATTTTTCATTCGTTACCGTGATGATTGCGCTGGGGCTGGGCATGAAAGAGGGCGGCATGGATGAAAATGCGATGATTTCCACCTTGCTCGGCGTGTCGTTTGTGGGCGCTTTTTTGGTGTGTTTCTCGGCTTGGCTTTTGCCTTATCTGAAAAAAGTGATTACGCCTACGGTGAGCGGCGTGGTGGTGATGATGATCGGTTTGAGCCTGGTGCATGTGGGCATCACCGATTTCGGCGGCGGCTTCGGTGCGAAAGCGGACGGCACCTTCGGCTCGGTGGAAAACTTGGGCTTGGCCTCGCTGGTGTTGGTGATTGTGCTGCTCTTCAACTGCATGAAAAACCCGCTTTTGCGCATGAGCGGCATCGCCATCGGCTTATTGGCGGGCTATATTGTGGCTTTGTTTATGGGCAAGGTGGATTTCTCGCCGTTGCAGAATCTGCCGCTGATTACCGTGCCGGTGCCGTTTAAATACGGCTTTGCGTTTGACTGGCATGCGTTTATCGTGGCCGGCACCATTTATTTGCTGAGCGTGTTTGAAGCGGTGGGCGACCTCACCGCCACGGCGATGGTGTCGGACCAGCCGATCGAGGGCGAAGAATACACCAAACGTTTGCGCGGCGGTGTGATGGCCGATGGTTTGGTGTCGGTGATTGCCACCGCGCTGGGCTCGCTGCCCTTAACCACGTTTGCGCAAAACAACGGCGTGATTCAGATGACGGGCGTGGCTTCGCGCCATGTGGGCAAATATATTGCCGCGATTTTGGTGCTGCTCGGCCTTTTCCCCGTGGTGGGGCGCGCGTTTACCACCATTCCCAGCCCGGTGCTCGGCGGCGCGATGGTGTTGATGTTCGGCCTGATTGCGATTGCCGGCGTGCGCATTTTGGTGAGCAACGGCATCCGCCGCCGCGAAGCGGTGATTGCCGCCACTTCGGTGGGGCTGGGCTTGGGCGTGGCGTTTGAGCCGGAAGTGTTTAAAAACCTACCGGTGCTGTTTCAAAATTCGATTTCCGCCGGTGGCATTGTGGCGGTGGTGCTCAACCTGATTCTGCCGCAAGATGCGAATGAAAAAGTGGTGTATTTGAGCGATGAATTAGAGCATTGATTGCTGAACAAACAGGCCGTCTGAAAACATTGTGTTTCATACCAATCCAAAAAAAATAACCTAACTTCGTTGTCTCGTCTTGCCGTACTATCTGTACTGTTGCAGGCTTCCGCCTTGTTAGCTGACTTTTTTTTGAATGGGTATCAGACGGCCTGTGTGTTTGCCATGATAAAAAAGCGTTAGAATAAGCGCTTTCTTTTCAGACGGCCTTTATGATGAACGACGCCCCCGCATCTCCCCCGAAAAACTACATCACCCCCACAGGCTGGCAGGCGCTGAAAGACGAGCTTTACCAATTGGTGCACAAAGAGCGCCCCGAAATCGTGCAAGTGGTGAATTGGGCGGCGAGCAATGGCGACCGCAGTGAAAACGGCGATTATCTTTACGGCAAGCGGCGTATGCGTGAAATCGACCGGCGCATCCGCTTTTTAACCAAACGGCTGGAAGCGGCGGTGGTGGTGGATCCGGAAACGCGCGAGCCCACGGATCAGGTGTTTTTCAGCGCCACGGTGGCATTGCTGCGCGGCGATGGCAGCGAGCAGACGGTGAAAATCGTGGGTGTGGACGAAATCGACACCGCGGCCAACAAAATTTCGTGGGTGTCGCCGCTGGCGCGTTGCCTGATTAAAGCGCGCGAGGGCGACGAAGTGGTGTTGAACGGGCCCGAAGGGCGCGAAACGATAGAGATTTTATCGGTGCAATATTTGAAAATCGAATAGTAAAAACGAGGCCGTCTGAAAAGTTTCAGACGGCCTCGTTGATGAGTTTGACATCATAATAAAAAACATCAGCGTTGGCGGGCTTTAAAGCGTGGGTTGCTTTTGCAAATCACATAAACCTTGCCCTTGCGGCGCACCATTTGGCAATCGCGGTGGCGCGCCTTTGCGCTTTTCAGTGAAGACAACACCTGCATTATTTTTCCTTTCTGAATGAACCGAGCATGGCTTGATAGCGCTGGTTGAATTTGCTGGCGCGCCCTTCGGTGTTGTGTTCGCGCTGCTTGCCGGTGTAGACCGGATGCGAGGCGGAAGAAGTGTCGAGCATAAACACGGGATATTTGCGGCCATCGTGCCACAACATGGTTTTGCCGTGGGTGTCGGTGCAGGAGCGGATCAGCCAGCCTTCGTTGGCGCTGCTGTCGAAAAACAAAACGGTGCGATAGGTTTCAGGATGGATATTCGGTTTCATTGCCGGCTTCCTTTAAAGTAAATTTGTTATGGTATAACATTATATAATATCTGATAGCGGTTATCAACTTTATAAAAACAGGCCGTCTGAAACATTTTCAGACGGCCTGTTTGCCGACAAGTTGTGCCGATTAAAAAAGCGGGAATCATGAAAACAATCGCTCAGCTTTCGCCCAGCAAAATAGCGGGTGTGAGCGCGGCTTTGAGCTTGGCGTGATAGCCGTTGCCGTCGTGCTTGACCTGAAGCCACCAAAAGCCGCCTTTTTTATACGACCAATAAGCCTCGCCCTGCCAATGCCCGTTAAGCAGAAAGCGGCTCAATTCGCCCAGCCACGGTTGGTGGCCGACCAGCACCACGGTGTCGTTGCCGGAAAGGCGCTCGAAGAGGCGCGGCAGGGTGCGGGCGTTGATGTCGGGATTGAGTGCAGCCAACACGGCGTAATCTTGGGTGAGATAATCGGCGGTTTGGCGGCTGCGCGCGGCTTCTGATGCCCACACTTGCGCATCTTGCGGCAAATGGCGGCGCAGCCAGGCGGCGATGGTGCTGGCTTGGCGGCGGCCGTTTTCGGTGAGCGCGCGCTCAAGGTCGGGCGGGCCGTATTCGGCTTCGGCGTGGCGCCAGAGAATAATGTTCACAACGGTATCCTTATATAGGTGGCAATCGGGCGGCGTGTTAAGCATTTCAGCTTGGGAATTATAGCCTGAAGGCGGGATGTGTGAATAAGAGAATGGTTTTTATCGTGGCACGATTCAAACCGGTGCAGCCTTGTTCCGCATTGCTGCATTGCCTGCGCTGTTTGCGAATCGCATCTTGTCGGATTACTTTTTTGTTGTCGGATTACTTTTTTGAATGAATATTATAAAGAATGGTTTTCTGCGACTTCGACCGCTTTCAGACGGCCTTTTTATCCGGCATGGCAGGTGGCGTGATGTTGCGCTTGCCGGCGCTGGTTTTGCTATATAATGCCGCGCATGGAAAATCAATACAATTGGCAGGCGGCGCTGCCTGCGCAGGCGCTGGCCGCTATCGGCGCGCACACGGTGCCTGTTTTCACGGCGCAATCGCTCACGCAAACGCTGCGGGCGGCGGATGCGCGCTTTTCGGTGCGGCTGCTTTATTTGGGCGCGGCGCCATTTGATGATTTGTTTGCCGGCGGTTTGCCAGCGGATGCGCCGGGCTGGTTTGCCCGCGATGTGTTGCTGTGTTTGAACGATGTGCCTGTGGTGTGGGCGCGCAGCATGTGTGCGGCGGCGTCGCAGGAATGGCGTTTGCTGCTCGATTGCGGCACGCGCCCTTTGGGCGAGCGCTTGTTTGACGGCTCGTTGCCAGTGCAGCGCTCGCCGTTTGAATTTGCCTTGCTGGATAAGGCTGTGCCCGGCAGCGGGGCGGCCGAGCGCTTGCCGGCGCGGCGTTCGTTTTTTACGATGCAGGGCGAAACGCTGGGGCTGGTGGAATGCTTTTTGCCGGCGCTGGATCAGGCTTTGGCTGCGCGTTGAGCGGCAGATGGATGCTTGGGCAGGGCTATCTGCATCACATAAAAATATATGGCTTGATAAAGTTCCATAAAATTAGATTATAATTCGAGGCCGTCTGAACGATTCAGACGGCCTTTTTTTGATGGAATCTTTATTCATGCGGAATATCAAACGATTATTGCTCAAGTGTCTGCCGCGTTATGCGGTGGGGCGGCTGTGTGTGTATGGCCGCTTGATGCGGGTGGAAAAGCCCATCGGCACTTTGCTGCTTTTGTGGCCGACTTTGTGGGCTTTGTGGATTGCATCGGAAGGTGTGCCCAACGTGGTGATTTTGCTGGCTTTTATGCTGGGCACGTTTTTGATGCGCAGCGCCGGCTGCGTGGTGAATGATTTTGCCGACCGCGATATCGATGGTGCGGTGGCGCGCACCAATCAGCGCCCGTTTGCGCAAGGGCTGGTGAGTAAATCAGAGGCTATGCTTTTGCTGCTGATTTTGTGTTTGCTGGCGGCTTTGTGCCTGCTGCCGCTCAACCGCCTCACCTGGCTGATGAGCCTGCCGGCTTTGTTTTTGGCTATTACTTATCCTTTTACCAAGCGCTTTTTTCCCTTGCCGCAATTTTATTTGGGGCTGGCATTTTCGTTCGGCATACCGATGGCGTTTGCTGCCGTCACTGAGAGTGTGCCGCCGCTGGCCTGGCTGATTTTTGCCGCCAATGTGCTGTGGACGCTGGCTTACGACACCATTTATGCCATGGCCGATAAAGAAGACGATTTGAAAATCGGTATCAAAACTTCGGCCATCACTTTCGGCCGCCACGATGTGGAAGCGGTGATGTTGTGCCATTTCTGGTTTACCGTGCTGATGGTGGTGCTGGGCGTGCAGATTGGCGCGAGCTGGCCTTATTGGCTGGTGTTGCCGCTGGTGGTGTATTGGCAATGGCAGCAATATCAAGTGATTAAAACGCGGGAGCGCTGGGCGTGTTTCCGCACTTTTCTGGAGAATAACCGCATCGGTCTGGCTTGGTTTGCCGGCATTGTCGGCCATTATGCGTGGCTGGCTTGGCGCGGTTTTTGATGTTGAATCTGTCAATAATCTAAAGCAAACAATCTAAAGCCTTGCTGTTTTGTGGCTTGAATGTAGGCGGGGTTGTATGACGGCAGATTTTTTCAGGCGCAAACGGAACTTTTTCAGACGGCCCGGCCGATAACAAGCTGCTTTCTGCATCTCAGGAATTTAATAGCAAGTGTTTGATTATTTAGTTTTTATTGATGGTTTATCATGCCGTCTGAAATGTAAAATGCGCGCGGGCGATTGAGATTTAAAACAACAGTCGGTACAATCGGCAACTGTTTTGCTTACCCAGTTTAAGAGAAATTTATGAGCCTGATCGGCGAAATCTTACCTTTGTCGCATATTGTGCTGGATTTGGAAGTCAGCAGCAAAAAGCGTGTATTCGAGCAGGCAGGTTTGCTGCTTGAAAATGAAGCCGGCCTGGCGCGCGCCGATGTGTTCGACTGCCTGTTTGCCCGCGAAAAGCTCGGCACCACCGGCTTGGGGCAGGGCGTGGCCATTCCGCACGGGCGCCATGCTTCGGTAAAAAAAGCCGTGGGCGCGTTTATCCGCACGCAGGAGCCGGTGGCGTTTGATGCGCCCGATGGCAAGCCGGTGTCGTTGATTTTTGTGCTGCTGGTGCCTGAAAATGCCACCGGCGAGCATTTGGAAGTGTTGTCGAAGCTTGCGGGGCGGTTTTCGCAAAAAGCCGTGCGCGAAGCCTTAATGAGCGCCGATGCCCAAGAGGTGCGGCGCATTCTAACCGAAGAGTAAAGCCATGCCCAGCGTATCGGTGCGCCGCCTGTATCAAGACAATCAGCACAAGCTGCAATTGGCCTGGGCGGCCGGCACGGCAGGTGCCGACAACCGTATCGGGGTGGAGGCCGACAAGCCCGTATTGGCGCTTGTCGGCCATTTGAATTTTATCCACCCCAATCAGGTGCAGGTGATCGGCGTGGCCGAGGTGGAATACCTCAGGCGTATCGAGAGCGGTGAAATCGGCCACAGTTTCGGCGAAATGTTTGAATTGGATATGGCGCTGGTGATTGTGGCCAACGGCTTGCCGGTGCTGCCGATATTGCGCGATTATTGCCACACGCATAATGTGCCCCTACTCACTTCCAAGCTGGAAAGCCCTTATCTGATGGATGTGTTGCGCATCTATCTGCAACGCACGCTGGCGGTGTCTACCGTGAAACACGGCGTGTTTCTCGATGTGTTTGAAATCGGTGTGCTGATTACCGGCCAATCGGGCTTGGGCAAAAGCGAATTGGCGCTGGAGCTGATTTCGCGCGGCCACAGCTTGGTGGCGGATGACGCGGTGGAAATCTACCGCACCGGCCCCGAAACGCTCGACGGCCGCTGCCCGCCGATGCTGCGCGATTTTCTGGAAGTGCGCGGCTTGGGCGTGCTCAATGTGCGCCATATCTTCGGCGAAACCTCTATCCGCCCGAAAAAAATCCTGCAATTGATTATCAACCTGGTGCCGGCTGATGATGAATACATGAAGCAGCTCGACCGCCTGAGCATACGCACCGAAACCGAATCCATTCTTAATGTCAACATCCGCTCGGTGAGCCTGCCGGTGGCGGTGGGCCGCAACTTGGCCGTGTTGGTTGAAGCTGCGGTGCGCAACTATATTTTGCAGTTGCGCGGAAAAGACAGCACCAAAGAATTTCTCGAACGCCATCAAACCATGCTGAAAGAAGACGAATTTAATCATGAAAATAGTGCTGATTAGCGGCCTTTCCGGCTCGGGGAAATCAGTGGCCCTCAAGCTTTTGGAAGACTTGGGCTATTATTGTGTCGATAATTTACCGATGAGCTTGCTGCCCTCGCTGGTGATGCACCACATCGGCCAAGATGAAATCGAGCAGCTCGGCATCAGCGTGGATATCCGCTCGCGCATCGATATTCACGAAGCCGAAAAACAGATTGCCGCGCTGCGCGCCGAGGGGCACGAGATTGATGTGTTGTTTCTCGAGGCCGAAGAGGGCGTGTTGGTGCGCCGCTTTTCCGAAACCCGCCGCGGCCACCCTTTGTCGGGGCAGAGCTTGACCTTGCTGGAAAGCCTGCAACAAGAGCGCGCTTGGCTCTCGCCGTTGCGCGAAATCGCCTATTGCATCGACACCTCGAAAATGAACGCCCAGCAGCTGCGCTACAGCGTGCAGCAATGGCTGAAGCTGGAAAACAAAGGCCTGCTGGTGATTTTGGAATCGTTCGGCTTCAAATACGGCGTGCCCACCAATGTGGATTTTCTGTTTGACATGCGCAGCCTGCCCAATCCGTATTACGATCCGCAGCTGCGCCCGTTTAACGGCATGGACAAAGAAATTCAGGATTATCTCGACGGCCAGCCGCTGGTGCAGAAAATGATTGATGATATTGACGGCTTTCTCAGCAATTGGCTGCCGTGCATGCAGGTGGAAAGCCGCAGCTATGTTACCGTGGGCATAGGCTGCACCGGCGGCCAGCACCGCTCGGTTTATGTGGTGGAGCAGCTCGCGGCGCGCCTGAAAGGGAAATATCAATTGCTGGTGCGCCACCGCCAAGTGCACAATCTGGCCGGGCGTTGATGGGTTTTCAGACGGCATAGCGTTCAACAGGCCGTCTGAAACTTTAAAAGCTTAAAAGAAAACAATCTGCTATAATGCGCTATTCTGTTCAGGCAGCCTTTTACCGGCTGCCTGATTACTATTCCGAAACCGTTTTCATACCCATTCGAAAAAATAAGCTAACAAGGCGGCGAGCCGAAAACAGTACGGCCAGGCGGGCCAACGCAGTTAGGTTATTTTTTTTGCATCGGTATCAGACGGCCTCTGCCGCTTTGGCAAACTCAAGAGACAATATGGCAATCCAATGGTATCCCGGCCACATGCACAAGGCCAAAAAAGCCATTATCGAGCGCTTGAAAAGCGTGGATATGGTGATAGAAGTGCTCGACGCGCGCCTGCCCGCATCGAGCGAAAACCCGCTTTTGGCCAAGCTTTCCGCCGACAAGCCCAAGCTGAAAATATTAAACAAACAAGATTTGGCCGACCCCGAGCGCACCGATATCTGGCTGGCCGAATTCCAAAGCCGCCCCCACACCAACGCCATTGCGCTCGATGCATCCGACCGCAGTGCCGCCGCCAAAATGATAGCAGCCTGCCGCAAGCTTGTGCCGCACCGCAAAGGCATTGAAAAGCCCTTGCGCGTGCTGATTTGCGGCATTCCCAACGTGGGCAAATCCACTCTGATTAACGGCATGCTCGGCAAAAAAAGCGCCAAAACCGGCAACGAGCCCGGCATCACCAAAGCCGAGCAGCGCCTGTTTCTCGCCGACGACTTTTGGCTTTACGACACCCCCGGCATGCTGTGGCCGAAAATCATTGTTGAAGAAAGCGGCTATAATTTGGCCGCCAGCGGCGCAGTGGGGCGCAACGCGCTTGATGAAGAAGTGGTGGCACTTGAGCTGCTCGACTATCTGCGCCGCCATTACCTGCCGCTTTTACAGGCGCGCTATCAGGCCGACAAAGATGCCAGCAGCCATTGGCGCGACGATGAATGGCTCGATTGGATAGGCAGAAAGCGCGGCGCACTCTTGCCCGGCGGACGCATCAACCACCAAAAAGCCGCCGAAAACACGCTCACCGATTTCCGCGACGGCCAAATCGGCCGCATCACGCTGGAAACCCCGCACCAATGGGAAGCCTGGCTGAAAAAAGCACGTCAAAACGAAGCCGCATTAAAAGCCGAACGCGAAGCCAAAAAAGCCGCGCGCAAAGGTTGAACCGTTGTCAGACGGCCTTATTTGCCATGCCGTCTGAAAAGCATAGGAGAAAATGATGAACAAACTGATTGCACTTATTCTATCCGCCACACTCGCCGCCTGCGCCGCTGTTTCAGACGGCCAAACCATCCAAGTTTACAAACTCGACGGCGCGCGGCAATGCGAAGGCGCGGGCATTTCTGTGCAAGAAATGCAAAAAGAGCTCTCCGGCATCCGCGTGTATGGCGCTGAAAAAAGTGCGCTGCAAGACGTGATGTTTCCCGCCGTGTGCGGCGGCGGCACCGGCAGCATCAATGTTTACACCATTGCTAAAGCTGATGTGAAACAAGCACAGGCACGCGGCTTTGCCCTGTTGTCGCAAAATGAGCGCTTGCCTTAAGCCTTAAATCGATATGAACGACAAACTCGCCCCTGATGCGCTGATTGAAGCCGCCCTGCTCACGCAAATCGAGCCTTTGAGCGAGCGGGCGATGCGCGAATTGTGCGTGCCGCCTTTATCGCCCGACAAGCTGATCGACGTGCTCTCCACGCTCAAAGCCCGCTGGCATAACCGCGCGCTGCAATTGGTGCACACCCACGAAGGCTGGCGCTTCCAAATCGATGCGCGCGCGTTTGAGCGGCTGGGCAGCCTGCAAGAGCAGCGCGCGCCGCGCTATTCGCGCGCGGTGATGGAAACGCTGGCGATTATCGCTTATCAGCAGCCGGTGACGCGCGGCGATATCGAGGGCATACGCGGGGTGGCGGTTTCGAGTAATGTGATGCAAACGCTGCAAGACAGAGGCTGGATTGAAGCCATCGGCCATCGCGACAGCATCGGCCGCCCCGCCTTGTGGGTCACCACCGAAGCCTTTCTCACCGATTTGCAGCTCGGCGACCTCACCGAGCTGCCGCCGCTCACCGAATTGGGCGAATTGGTGTTGCCCGATTTGATGGAAATGCCGTCTGAAGCGGAAGAAGAAGCCGAGGCCGAAGCAATAGAAAATCAGGCCGAAAAAGAAAACCATGCAGAAAACACCCCGCCTTTGTTAAACTGAGGCCGTCTGAAAGCCGGCGCAGGCAGCCCTTGCCGCGCCACATTAACCATCCTGCCGCAGAAGCCGCAGAAGAACCGTTCCACTTTGGAAACGTGTTAGGAGAATCCACATGAAAAGCAAACAGCCCACCAGCAAACGCGAATTCCGCGATGGCGGCAGCAGCAAAAAGCCCGCCGCCCAAAAAACAGCAGCGCCAAAAGCCGCTGCGCCCAAAACGCAGAATAAGCGTTCAGACGGCCTCAAAGCCGGCAAAAACACTCAAACCGGTTTCAAACCCAAAGCGCAAGCCGCCGATAAACAGCAAGAAGCTGCGCCGAAAACCCGCGCCACCCGCGCCAAAAAGCTGATTGTGCGGGCGCCGAACCAAAAAATTCAAGAGCGTGCGCGCGATTTGAAAGAAAAACGCGTGGGCAACGAAAACATCGAGCCCGAGCGCCTGCAAAAAGTGTTGGCAGCATCGGGCGTGGGCTCGCGCCGTGAAATGGAAGAATGGATAAGCCAAGGCATGGTGAAGCTGAACGGCCGCGTGGCGCAGCTGGGCGACAAAGTGGCACCGGGCGACCATGTGCAGGTAAAAGGGCAAAACATCAACCTTAAATGGGCCGACCGCCTGCCGCGCATTATTCTCTATTACAAACAAGAGGGCGAAATTGTGTCGCGCGACGACCCGCAAGGGCGCGTGAGCATTTTCGACCGCCTGCCGCAAGCGGCCAGCAGCCGCTGGGTGGCCATCGGCCGCCTCGACATCAACACCAGCGGCTTGCTTATTCTCACCACTTCGGGCGAATTGGTGCAGCGTTTCGCCCACCCGAGCTTTGAAGTGGAGCGCGAATACGCCGTGCGCGTGTTGGGCGAGATGAGCACCGAGCAAATGAAAATGCTCACCGAAGAGGGCGTGATGCTGGAAGATGGCCTGGCCAAGGTGGAGCGCATTTACGAGCAGGGCGGCGAGGGCGCCAACAAATGGTATAACGTGGTGATTAAAGAGGGGCGAAACCGCGAAGTGCGACGTATTTTCGAGAGCCTCGACCTCACCGTGAGTCGCTTGGTGCGCGTGGGCTTCGGCCCCATCGGCCTGCCCAACCGCTTGAAGCGCGGCCAGTTTTACGAGCTTAACCCTGCCGAAGTGGCCAATATCGTGAAATGGGCGGATATGCCGCTGCCGGGCGAGCGCCGCCGCAAATAATCAGCGGCCAAGGCCGGCTTTGAATCCGGCATTTGTTTGCATGCTGCTCAAGCTGTTTTTCATCCACACCACGTCTTTCAGACGGCCTTTTTGAAAAAAGACCGTCTGAAAGCCCGAGGATATCGATATGCACCCGGTCGAACTGATTTTTATCAACTGGAATTCCGCCGATTTGCTGTTTGCCGCCGCCGCCACGCTGGATCAAACGAAAATGCCTTACCGCATTTGCGTGGTGGATAATGGCTCGGCCGATGATTCCTGCGCACAAATCCGCGCGCGCCTGCCGGATGCGCGACTGATTGAAATGGGCTACAACTCAGGCTTTGCCACGGCGGTGAATGCCGGCTTGAATGCGGCAGAGGGGCGCTATGCCTTGATTCTGAACACCGATATCGAATTTCAAAACGATGTGCCGGCCCTGCTGATTGAGGCGCTGCAAAGCTTTGATGCCGCGCTGGCCTGCCCCGAATTGCGCCGCCCCGACGGCTCGTTGCAGGCGGCGGTGGTGCCTGAGCCGACGCTGGTCACCGAGCTCACCAACCGCAGCGTGGCGCGGCGCATGCTCGATTACAACCGCACAGCGCCTTCGTTGGTTAACAGCATAGTCGGGCCTTGCATGGCGGTGGATATCGAAAAGCTCAAAGCTTTGGGCTTGGGCGCAGACGGCTTTTTTTTCGATCAGCGTTTTTTCTTCTTTTTTGAAGAAACCGATTTCTGCCACCGCATCATTCAGGCGGGCGGCAAAATTGTGTATCAGCCGCAAGCGCATTTGATGCATTTGCAGGGCGAGAGCGCGAATAAGCGCCCGGTGGGCGCGCGCGTGCAGTTTCAAGAATCGCGCTACAAATATTTTAACAAACATTATGGCGCCGCAGCGGTGGCGTTGCTTTTTGCCGGCACGCTGTTGCGCACGCTGGTGAATGCCGTGGTGCAAACCCTTGCGGCCGTGCTGACTTTCTGGAAGCAGCCCAATAAAGCGTGGGACAAGGCTTATGTGTATTGGGCGCTGGTGTTGTGGCATTTATTGCTGTGCCGGCCGCGCTGGAGCTTTGACAAGCGTTGATATCGGACATTAAAAGAGAGGCCGTCTGAAAGAAATCTTTCAGACGGCCTCTCTTTTAATAATACCCATTCAAAAAAGTAAGCTAACAAGGCGGCGAGCTGCAGACAGTACAGACAGTACGGCAAGGCGAGACAACGAAGTTAGGTTATTTTTTGGATTGTTATAATAGGCGCTTATGGCTTTTTCTTGCCCAAAAGCCACAGCGCGGCATACTTGTTGAAAGCCGATTGCGCGGAAAGCACCGACAGCAGCAAGCCGTGTTTGCCGTCGAGAAAGCCTGCTTTGAGCAGATACATTTTCACAAAACTGCTGATGCCGTGCAAAAGCGCATCGCCCAAGCCGGCGCTTTTGCCCTCGGCGGCGCGCTGCTCGGCCCAGATATTGCTGTAGAGATTTTGTTTGGAGAGAAATTGCGACATGTTGGCATAAGTGTAGTGCAGCGCATCGCCTTCCAGCTTTTCCACGCGGGTGTCGGCCGGCAGCAGCACTTTTTCGTGCACCAAATCATCGCTGTAGCGGGCAAAGGCGGTGGGATAAAGGCGCACCACCCAATCGGGATACCAACCGCAATGGCGGATAAACGCACCAAAAGTGTTGCTTAAGCGGTTGAATGCAAACACCGTGCACGCATCGGCAGAGGTGGTGCGCAAGGCGGTTTGGATGCTTTGCTTGAGCGTGTCGCTCAGGCGCTCGTCAGCATCGAGCCACAGCACCCATTCGGTGCGGATATATTGGTGCGCCCTGTTGCGCTGCGGGCCGAAGCCCGGCCAGTCGGCATGCACATAAAAACGGGCACCGTGGCGCGCGGCAATCTCGGCGGTGGCATCGGTGCTGCCCGAATCGATAATCACGATTTCGGCATCTAGGCCGGCCAAGCTTTGCAGGCAGGCTTCTAAATTATCGGCTTCATTTTTGGTGATCAGCGCCACGGTGAGGCCGGGTTGCAGGGTGGGGGTGTTCATAAGATGAAAGCGCCGTGTGGAGAAAATGGAATGTGAAACAAAATGCAGTTTACAAACAGGCCGTCTGAAAAGTTTTCAGACGGCCTGAAGGTTTATTCCCACTCAATCGTAGCCGGGGGTTTGCCGCTCACGTCATACACCACGCGGTTGATGCCGCGCACTTCGTTGATGATGCGGTTGGACACTTTGCCCAACAGGCTGTAGGGCAGCTCGGCCCAGTGGGCAGTCATGAAATCGCTGGTGACTACTGCGCGCAGCGCCACCACATATTCATAAGTGCGCCCGTCGCCCATCACGCCCACGGATTTCACCGGCAAAAACACGGCGAAAGCCTGGCTGGTGAGGTCATACCACGAAGTGCCGTTTTCATCAAAAGTGTTGCGCAATTCTTCGATGAAAATATCGTCGGCGCGGCGCAGAAGATCGGCATATTCTTTTTTCACTTCGCCCAAGATGCGCACGCCCAAGCCTGGGCCGGGGAAGGGGTGGCGGTAGACCATTTCACGCGGCAGGCCGAGCGCCACGCCCAATTCACGCACTTCGTCTTTAAACAAATCGCGCAAAGGCTCGAGCAGCTTGAGTTTCATGTTTTCAGGCAGGCCGCCGACATTGTGGTGGCTTTTGATGGCGTGGGCTTTTTTGGTTTTCGCGCCGGCGCTTTCAATCACATCGGGGTAGATGGTGCCTTGTGCCAGCCATTTGGCATTGGTGAGTTTTTTCTCTTCGGCATCAAATACTTCGATAAATTCGCCGCCGATGATTTTGCGTTTTTTCTCAGGATCGGTTTCGCCGGTGAGCTTGTCCATGAATTGTGCTTCGGCATCCACATGCACAACGTTTACGCCCAAATTGCGGGCAAACATATCCATCACCATTTTGCCTTCATTCAAGCGCAACAGACCGTGGTCGACAAACACGCAGGTGAGTTGGTCGCCGATGGCGCGGTGGATCAGAGCGGCGGCCACGGATGAATCCACGCCGCCGGACAAACCTAGAATCACTTCGTCGCTGCCCACTTGGGCGCGGATTTTGTCCACCGCTTCGTCGATATAGTTGGGCATGGTCCAGCTCGGTGCGGCGGCGCAAATATCGAGCACAAAGCGGTTGAGCAGGGCTTTGCCTTGCTTGGTGTGGGTGACTTCGGGGTGGAATTGAATGCCGTAGAATTGTTTTTCAGCGTGCTCCATCATCGCTACGGGGCAGCTCGAGGTGTCGCCGATCACCACAAAACCTTCGGGCAGCTTGGACACTTTATCACCGTGGCTCATCCACACATCCAGCACATTGGGCGCGCCGTCGTGAATATCGCGGGTAAGTTCGCTGTCGATGGTTTTCACTTGCGCATAGCCGAATTCGCGCTGGTCGCCGGGCGACACTTCGCCATTGAGGTGATAAGCCATAAACTGCATGCCGTAGCAGATGCCCAGCACGGGAATGCCCAAATCAAAAATGCCGGTGTCGGCCTGATAATCGGATTCATACACGGAATTGGGGCCGCCGGAAAGGATAATGCCTTTGGGGTTGAAGGCTTTGATGTCGGCCAGCGGCATGTCGTAGGAGTGCAGCTCGCAATAAACGTGGGCTTCGCGCACGCGGCGGGCGATGAGCTGGGTGACTTGTGAGCCGAAGTCGAGAATCAGGATTTTGTCTTGGGTCATGATGGTTTCTTCGCGCAAAAGAAGGAAAAGAATAAGGGCGCAATTGTATCACAAAAGGCCGTCTGAAAGGTGTTTCAGACGGCCTGATGATGAAGAGGGGCGATGCTCAGCCCTCGGGCAGTTTGGGCATTTTATATGGCACGAGGCTGCTGCGCGAGAGCAGCAGCAGGCAGCCGAGCACCATCATGCCCAGCGCCACCAAGGGTGAGTAGCCGAGCAGATATTGGCTTTTCAAATACACCGCCGCGCCGATGTAAACCAGCAAGGGGCCGGCCACCACCGATTGCTTGTTGATGCCGTCCATCACCAACACCACAATGCCGGCTACGGCCAAGGCAATCGACACCAAAGTGGCGGTGGCGGGCAGAATGTCGGTGGTTTTGAGAAACCACACGGCGCCGGCGATAATTAAAAACAGCGGCAGAAAAAGAGAGGGTTGGGGCATGAGGATTCCAAATGGTTTCAGACGGCCTCATTATTGGGATGACAAGGCCGTCTGAAAAGGGCGGGCGCACGATTGTTGCATGTTTTTACGCAAGGAAATCGCGCTGATTCAATTATATTTTACTTTGTTGTCGGCCGGGTAAGCAGTGGTGTGCTTTAATGATTATCTGTTCAGACGGCCTGATGATGCAGAGGCCGTCTGAATCGGCGTGTTTATTTATTCAGCAATTGAGCGATGATACGGTCGATTTCTGCTTGTTGGCTTTGAGCACGTTGAAAATTCGGGTTGGCACGAAGGCTGGCAACTGGGTGCTCGGGCGTGCGGATGAGCAATGAAATGTAATTGATGTTGTCCTTGCTGCCTTGAGTGTTGTAGCGCAGATTATAACGACACTCCGGCTCGTACAGGCGTTTGCGGTTGGATGTTACATCTACGGTTTCGCTGCTGATGCCGTATTTTGTCAGAGATTGGACAATTTGCTGGTTGAGTGTTGGATTGGATTTTTTTGCGTTTTCCAAGATGCAGAGGTGGTGAATGTTGCTTAATTGTTCTGCGCCATTGGGGCCGAGAGCCGGTTGGCTGCTTTGGCAGGCAGTCAACAATACGATGCTGGCAGCAATGAGTAAGATTGGGTGTTTCATTGGGTTTTCCTTTTTATAATGATGGATGAATAAAGACTGTGCGCTTTATTCTTTATTTTTAAATTCTTTATTTTTAAGCGTTATCAAGTCAGCGCGTACTTTTCATCAAACGCTGCTTTTCGCGCTTCCAATCGGCTTCTTTCAGGCTTTGGCGCTTGTCGTGTTGCTTTTTGCCTTTGGCCAGGCCGATGTCCATTTTGATAAAGCCGCGGTGGTAATGCAGATTGAGCGGCACGATGGTGTAGCCCGCGCGCTCGGTTTTGCCGATTAATTTGTTGATTTCGGCTTCTTTCAGCAAAAGTTTGCGCGGGCGGATGGGATCGGGTTTCACATGGGTGGATGCGGTGGGCAGGGCGGTGATGTGGCAGCCCACCAGATAAAACGCACCGTGTTTCCAGTGGATATAGGCTTCTTTCAGCTGCACGCGGCCGGCGCGGATGGCTTTGACTTCCCAACCGTCAAGCACCAAACCGGCTTCGATTTGATCCTCGATAAAATAATCGTGAAAGGCTTTTTTATTATTGGCTATGCTCATAATATTGCAGATAGTAAAGTTCAGACGGCCATTCTAACAGAATAGGCCGTCTGAAACATCATGGCGGATAAAACAGCTTATTCGAATGCTTTGATGCATTCAAAGCGCGGCAGGCTTTGGCCGTTGATTTCCACACATTCGGCAAACATCTCGGCGGGGCGCACCCACAGGCCGTAATCGCCGTAAAGCGCGCGGTAAACCACCAGCGCTTCTTCGGTTTCGGAGTGGCGTGCAATGCCGCTCACTTCGTAAAGCTTGCCTTTGTAGTGGCGGTAGATGCCCGGTTTAATGGTGTTCATGTGTGTGGAAGTGGAAATGGCGTTGGTGATGGCGGTTAATGTCGGCAATGGCGCGGCTGTGCTCGGGGCGCAGGCTGTGTTTGAGCGCATTCAGGCGGGTGAGCGTGAGGTCTTCCCGCTCGGCGGTGCTGCAGCTTGCTGCTGCCTGCTTGCGGATGTCGGCCATCAGCTCATCGAGCTGAGCCAAGGCACGTTGGTAGGCCGGATTCATGTGTTAACTGATGCGGACTGCTTTTACGCCGGATTCGGTAATCGGGCAATGGGCCGTCTGAAAAAAAACAAATGGCAGGTTAAAAAAACCCGCCATGATGATTGCAATCGGCAAAGCCGACTCAATATTAATTAAGCAGCTTGGATATTAGCAGCTTGTTTGCCCTTGGGGCCGGTGGTTACTTCAAAAGACACGCGTTGGCCTTCTTTCAAAGTTTTGAAACCATCCATATTGATTGCAGAGAAGTGAGCAAACAAATCTTCGCCGCCTTCATCCGGAGTGATGAAACCAAAACCCTTAGCGTCGTTAAACCATTTAACAATACCGGTTGCCATTAGATACTTCCTATACTAAAAAAATTAAACAAAACAGCAAAAGGGCAACGCGGTAAAACCAAAAGATATGAGTTTCTCCCAAACCAATATGCTTATTACTGCTGCCAAACTTGCTAATCTGCTTTTTACCTATGTTAAGGTTGGTAGTCAAGCAATGTTTCAGAAAAAGCTCGAAATTTATTAAAATGGCACAAAATACAACATAAACCCTTTCCAAAAGTGAAAAAAGAATTATTATGGGCAATATCAAAACCACCCGAAAAACCGGCGCGGCCGAGCAGGCCGGGCGCAGCAAAATCACGCCGCCCAAGCAATACGGCGTGTTTTTACTGAATGACGATTACACCCCGATGGATTTTGTGGTGGCCGTGCTTGAAGAGATTTTTTTGCTGCCCGAAGAAAAAGCCGTGGCGGTGATGCTGATGGTGCATCACGAGCAAAAAGGCTTGTGCGGCGTATACACCCGCGATATTGCGCAAACCAAACAGCAGCAGGTGATGCAGCGCGCTAGGCGCGAAGGGCATCCCTTGCAGTGCACCGTAGAGGAGATGTAAATGATTTCAGCAGAATTAGAGCGGATTTTGCAGCATGTGTATGCCGATGCGCGGGCGCGCAAATATGAATTGATCGGGCTGGAGCACTTATTGCTGGTGCTGCTCGAGCAAAGCGATGACGTGCGCACATTGCTGCAACAATGCGGGGTGGAGTGCAATATTTTGTCGGAGCAGCTTATCAGCAGCGTGGTAGAAAACACGCCCTTGCTGCCCGATCATTTGCTGGCTGACACCGAAACCCAGCCCACTATAGGCTTTCAGCGCGTGTTGCAGCGCGCCATTGTGCATGTGCAGCAGGCCGACAAGCGCGAGGTGTTTCCTTTGGACGTGTTGGTGGCGCTGATGAGCGAAACCGACAGCCCGGCGGTGTATTTCCTCAGCCTGCAATCGGTGAGCCGTTATGATGTTTTGCGCGCCATTGCCCACGGCCCCGACGAGGGCAAGGGTGACGAAGGTGCCGATTTTCAAAACCAGAGCGCGCAAGACAAAAACGCCGAGCCCAATGATGCGCTGGGCAGCTACACGGTGAACCTCAATGCCGAAGTGCTCGCCGGGCGTATCGACCCTTTAATCGGCCGCAAGCACGAAATGGAGCGGCTGGTGCAGGTGTTGTGCCGCCGCCGCAAAAATAATCCTTTGCTGGTGGGCGAAGCCGGTGTGGGCAAAACCGCGCTGGCCGAGGGCTTGGCACATCAAATTGTCAACGGCCAAGTGCCGGACACTTTGAAAGGCGCGGCGGTGTTTTCGCTCGACATGGGCGCATTGCTGGCGGGCACCAAATACCGCGGCGATTTCGAAGCGCGTGTGAAAGCGGTGTTGAAGCAATTGGCCACTATTCCGAATGCGGTGTTGTTTGTGGACGAAATCCACACCATTATCGGCGCGGGCAGCGTGTCGGGCGGCACCATGGATGCTTCCAATCTGCTCAAGCCGGCGCTGGCCAAGGGGCAGCTGCGCTGCATCGGTGCCACTACTTATGATGAATACCGCACCATTTTCGACAAAGACCACGCGCTGAGCCGCCGTTTTCAGAAAATCGACATTGCCGAGCCCAGCGTGGCCGAAACGGTGCAGATTTTGCGCGGCCTCAAGCCCGTGTTTGAAAGCTTTCACGAAGTGCGCTACACGCAAGCGGCGCTGGAAGCAGCGGCGGAATTGTCGGCGCGCTATATCAACGAGCGCTTTTTGCCCGACAAAGCCATTGATGTGATGGATGAAGCCGGCGCGGCGCAGCGCATTTTGCCCAAATCGAAGCAGAAAAAAGTAATCGGCAAGGCGCAAATCGAGGCGGTGATTGCCAAAGTGGCGCGCATTCCTGAAAAAACCGTGTCGCACGACGACAAGCAAGTGTTGCAATATCTCGGCCGCGATCTGAAAAACATGGTGTTTGGCCAAGACGGCGCCATCGAAGCCTTGGTGGCCGCCGTGAAAATGGCGCGCTCGGGCTTGGGTTTGCCCGACAAACCCATCGGCAGCTTTCTCTTTTCCGGCCCCACCGGCGTGGGCAAAACCGAAGTGGCGCGGCAATTGGCTTTCTCGCTCGGCGTGCCGCTGCAACGCTTTGATATGTCGGAATATATGGAACGCCATGCCGTATCGCGCCTGATCGGCTCGCCGCCGGGCTATGTGGGCTTCGAGCAGGGCGGCTTGCTCACCGAGGCGGTGAACAAGCAGCCTTATTGTGTGCTTTTGCTCGATGAAATCGAAAAAGCGCATCCCGATATTTTCAACGTGTTGCTGCAAGTGATGGATCACGGCAAGCTCACCGACAATAACGGCAAAAGTGCGGATTTTCGCAATGTGATTATCATCATGACCACCAATGCGGGCGCGGAAAGCCTGAGCCGGCCGACTGTGGGCTTCACCAATAAGCGCGAGCGCGGCGATGAAATGCAGGCGATCAACAAGCTTTTCACGCCTGAATTCCGCAACCGCCTTGATGCGATGATTCCGTTTGCGCCGCTCACCGCGCCGATTATTGCCAAAGTGGTGGATAAATTTCTGTTGCAGCTCGAACAGCAGCTGCTCGAGAAAAAAGTGGAAGCCGAATTCACCCCCGCGCTGCGCGCTTGGTTGGCGGAAAAAGGCTTTGACCCGCAAATGGGTGCGCGGCCGATGCACCGCCTGATTCAAGACCAAATCCGCAAGGCGCTGGCCGATGAATTGCTGTTTGGCAGGCTCACCGATGGCGGCTATGTGCGCATCGATTGGGATGTGAAAAACGCAGAAGTGGTGTTGCAGTTTAAAAAGCCGGCGGCCAAAAAAATGGCGGAAGCAGCGGCGGTGTAGGCTGCGATGTGTGTTTGAACGAGGCCGTCTGAAGATTGGGTTTCAGACGGCCTTATTATTCAAATGATTTTAAATTCAAATATTTAAATAAATAAGGATTGATTATGCACCCCATCACAGAGCCCACGCGCAGCGGTATGTTGTCGGTGTCGCCGCTGCACCGGATTTATTGGGAAGAATCGGGCAACCCGCAGGGGCGGCCGGTGATTTTTCTGCACGGCGGCCCCGGTGCCGGCGCATCGGCGGCCTGCCGCGGCTTTTTCAACCCCGAAGCCTACCGCATCATCATCATCGACCAGCGCGGCTGCGGCCGCTCCACGCCGCTGGCTTGCGTCAAAGAAAACACCACTTGGGATTTGGTGGCCGATATCGAAGCCGTGCGCGAAATGCTCGGCATCGAGCGCTGGCTGGTGTTTGGCGGCTCTTGGGGCAGCACATTGGCGCTGGCTTATGCCCAAAGCCACCCCGAGTGCGTGGCGGGGTTGATTTTGCGCGGCATTTTTCTGTGCCGTGAGAGTGAAATCCGCTGGTTGAGCGAAGAGGGTGGCGTGAGCCAAGTGTATCCCGAGCAATGGCAGCGCTATATTGCGCCGATCGCGCCCGAAAAGCGCGGCGCGCTGGTGCAGGCTTATCACGAATTATTGTTTGGCGACAACGATGCCGTGCGCGAGCAGGCAGCCAAGGCGTGGTCGGATTGGGAGAGCTATCTGATTCAGTTTGAGCCGCAGCCGGTGGATGGCGACGGCCATGACGCGCTGTCCATCGCCCGTCTGGAAAACCATTACTTTACCCATTTGGGCTGGCTTGAGGACGAGCGCGCGCTTTTGGCCAATGCCCACAAAATCCGCCATATTCCCACCATTATCGTGCAAGGCCGCTACGATATGTGCACGCCCACCCAAAGTGCTTGGGAGTTAAAACAAGCCTTGCCTGATGCAGATTTGCGCATTGTGCAGGGCGGCCATTCGGCTTTTGATGCGCCGGTGGCGCAAGCGCTGGTGCAGGCGGCGGATGAATTTGCAACGCTTGATTGGTGAGGCCGTCTGAAACCAAGCTTCAGACGGCATGTGTAAAAATGCGCGGTAATGCGGGTTTGTTGCTGCAAATGCTTGTCCAAAAAATAATCTTAGACAAAGCTAAATCAAACAGGCCGTCTGAAAATTTCTTTCAGACGGCCTTTGACTTTTGCCATATGCTGCCGGCTTTTACGCTACCCAAAAATCTCTCGGCGCATCCAGCACGGGTTTTACAATGCCGCTGCGCACGGCAAAATCGCCGAAGCCTTCGCCGGCTTGGCGGTGTGCCGCCCAATCGGCAAACCAGCCGTCGAGAATCTGCAAGATTTCTGCTTCGGTGATGTTTTCTTGAAACAGGCGCGGAATGCGGGTGCCTTCGCGGTTGCCGCCGGTGTGCAGGTTGTAGCGCCCCAGCGCTTTGCCCACCAGGCCGATTTCAGCCAGCATGGCGCGGCCGCAGCCGTTGGGGCAACCGGTGATGCGCAACACGATGTGTTCTTCTGCAAGGCCGTGTTTGGCAAACAAGGCATCGATTTTGTCGGCAAATTGCGGCAAAAAGCGCTCGGCTTCGGCCATGGCCAAGGGGCAGGTGGGGTAGGACACGCAGGCCATCGAGTTTTCACGTTGTGGGGAAACGGCATCGCTGATGAGGCCGTGGGCGCGGGCGATTTGCTCGATTTCGCTTTTTTGTGTTTCAGGCACGTTGGCGACAATCAGGTTTTGGTTGGCGGTGAGGCGGAAATCGCCTTGGTGCACTTTGGCGATTTCGCGCATGCCGGTTTTGAGCGCGCGGCCGGGATAATCGAGGATGCGGCCGTTTTCGATAAAAAGGGTGAGGTGCCAGCGGCCGTCTTCGCCCTGCACCCAGCCGATGCGGTCGCCGCGCGAGGTGAATTGATAGGGGCGGATGGGCTGAAATTCGGCGCCCATGCGATTTTCCACTTCTTCGATAAAGGTTTTTGTGCCCACGCGCTCGAGGGTGTAGCGTGTTTTGGCGGCTTTGCGGTTGCTGCGGTCGCCCCAGTCGCGCTGCACGGAAACCACGGCGGCGGCGCAATCGAGCACTTTATCCAGCCCGATAAAGCCGAATTCGCGCGCGGTGTTGGGGTAGGTGGCGTGGTTGCCGTGTTCCATTGAAAGGCCGCCGCCCACCAGCACGTTGAAGCCGGCGAGGCGGCCGTGTTCTTCAATCGCCACAAAATTCAAATCGTTGGCGTGTAAATCCACATCGTTGTGCGGCGGAATCACCACGGTGGTTTTGAATTTGCGCGGCAGATAGTTTTTGCCGAGCACAGGCTCGGTGGCGTCGCCGCTTTTTACGCTTTCTTTCAGCGGGGCGGCTTCGGCGAATTGCTCGGTGGAATGCAGCTTTTCGCCATCGAGCCAGATTTCGGCGTAGGCCAGCGTTTTGGGCAGCAGATGCTCGCTGATTTTTTTCGCCCACTCATAAGCTTCGCGGTGCAGCGAAGATTCCACCGGATTGCTGGTGCACAACACATTGCGGTTGACATCGCCGGCGGTGGCGATGGAATCGAGCCCTAATTCGTTGAGCCATTGGTGCATGGGCTTGATGTGGTCTTTGAGCACGCCGTGAAATTGAAAGGTTTGGCGGTTGGTGAGGCGGATGGAGCCATACAGGGTTTGCGCGCCGGCAAATTGGTCGATGCCCAGCCATTGTTTGGGTTGGATAATGCCACCGGGCAGACGGCAGCGCAGCATCACGTTTTTGAGCGGCTCGAGCTTTTGCGCCACACGCTCGGCGCGGATGTCGCGATCGTCTTGCTCATACATGCCGTGAAAGCGGATAAGCTGGAAATTGTCGCCGCGAAAGCCGCCTGAGAGGCCGTCGACGAGATCGTTGCTGATGCTGCCCTCGAGATAATGGCTCTCGCCCTTGAGGCGCTCGTTGTCGGCCGGCGGCGCATCGGGCAGCTTGGCGCGGGGGTCGGAAGGGTGGCTCATGGCGCGTCCTTATGATGGTTGTTTGATGAGCGATACTGTATAGAGGCCGTCTGAAAAAAGGAAAGAATGCTTGGTTATCATCAAATGCGATTTTGTTATATGCATTATTGGGCGGGCAAATAAACAGGCCGTCTGAAAGCTTTCAGACGGCCTGTGCTGTATCAAAAGATTATTTGTTGTCGCCGCTCAGCAGGCAGCGGTAAATGCCGGCGCCGATGGCACCGCCGATGAGCGGAGCCAGCCAGAAAAGCCACAATTGGCCCAGCGCACCGCCGCCTTGGAACAAGGCCACGCCGGTGGAGCGTGCGGGGTTAACGGAGGTGTTGGTCACCGGAATGCTGATTAAGTGAATCAGGGTTAAGGCCAAGCCGATGGCAATCGGCGCAAAGCCTTTGGGTGCGCGTGCATCGGTGCTGCCCATGATGATAATCAGGAAAAATGCTGTTAACACGATTTCAATCGTTAAAGCTGCGGCTATGCTGTAGCCGCCGGGTGAATGCTCGCCATAGCCGTTGCTGGCCAAGCCGCTGGCGGCAATGTCGAATTCGGCTTTGCCGGTGGCCACGAAATACAGTACGGCGGCGGCTAAGATGGCACCGATTACTTGCGCAAAAATATAAGGCAGCAATTCTTTGCCTTCAAAACGGCCGCCGATAAACAAACCCACCGATACCGCCGGATTAAAGTGGCCGCCGGAAATATGCCCACGGCATAGGCCATGGTGAGCACGGTAAGGCCGAAAGCCAGTGCCACCCCGGCAAAGCCGATGCCCAGCTCAGGGTAGGCCGCCGCCAGCACGGCACTGCCGCAGCCGCCGAACACCAGCCAGAAGGTGCCGAAACATTCGGCCAGATATTTTTTCATTTTGTATCCTTTCTGAGTGAAAGAGTATTAGCCGGGCAAGCTCTATGCCGCATGAAAAACAAGCGCCCGGAAAAAGTTGTCACGGCCTTATGATAAGGAAACGCCGTGAAAGTTCGTGCAACGTTTAACTTTTCTTTGCCACTTTTCACTCAAAGCAAACATCAGATGGGTATTTTCACCGCAGGTTAGGGTTTGTTCACCATTCATCCGCGAGTAAGATTTTGAGGGTAAAAGTGTGTTTGCAAGGCGAAAAGCGCAGCAAAGTTGGACACCTTGCGCTCATTTTCAACGCAGCAAGCGCGTTTTTGAGCAAAAAGATTGTCGCGTGATGAAATGTGAACAGGCCCTAGAGAAGAAATATATTGCTGAACCACTCTGCAAGGCCGTCTGAAAAGGCAGGCCGGGGTTTGCTATAATTATGGTTTCCGCCACCGCCACCGAGCCGCATTATGGACATCATCCAATATCCCGACAGCCCTTTCAAACTGCACCGGCCTTTCGCCCCCGCCGGCGACCAGCCCACCGCCATTGCCGGCCTGCTCGAAGGCCTTTCAGACGGCCTCGCTTATCAAACGCTCTTGGGCGTAACCGGCTCCGGCAAAACCTACACCATGGCCAATGTGATTGCAGAGAGCGGCCGCCCGGCGATTATCATGGCGCACAACAAAACGCTGGCGGCGCAGCTTTATGCCGAAATGCGCGAATTTTTCCCTGAAAATTCAGTGGAATATTTTGTGTCTTACTATGATTACTACCAGCCCGAAGCCTATGTGCCCAGCCGCGATTTATTTATTGAAAAAGATTCGGCGATTAATGAGCATATCGAGCAAATGCGGCTTTCCGCCACCAAAAACCTGATGACGCGCGACGATGTGATTATCGTGGCCACCGTGTCGGCGATTTACGGTATCGGCGACCCCACTGAATACCAGCAAATGGTGCTTTCTGTAAAAGAAGGCGACTCAATCAGCCAGCGCGATGTGATTTCCATTTTGGTTTCGATGCAATATGATCGCGGCGACATGGATTTCAAACGCGGCTCATTCCGCGTGCGCGGCGATGTGATTGATGTTTACCCTGCCGAGAGCGCCGATGTGGCGCTGCGCATCAGCTTGTTTGACGACGAAATCGACCGCCTCGAGCTGTTCGACCCGCTCACCGGCGGCAGCCTGCAACGCGTTGGCCGCTATACCGTGTTCCCCTCCAGCCACTACGTTACCCCGCGCGACACCGTGTTGCGCGCTTGCGAGAGCATCAAAGAAGAATTGCGCGAACGTGTGGCGTTTTACACGCAGGAAAACCGCCCCGTCGAAACCCAACGCATCGAGCAGCGCACCCGTTTCGATTTGGAAATGCTCTATGAAATGGGCTTTTGCAAAGGCATTGAAAACTACAGCCGCCACTTTTCCGGCAAAAAAGAAGGTGAGCCGCCGCCCACGCTGATGAACTACCTGCCCAAAAACGCCATTATGTTTATCGACGAAAGCCACGTTACCGTTACCCAAGTGGGCGGCATGTATAAAGGCGATGCAGCCCGCAAACAAAACTTGGTCGACTACGGCTTCAGGCTGCCTTCCGCGCGCGACAACCGCCCGCTCAAATTCCCCGAATTCGAACGCATCATGCCGCAAACGGTGTTTGTGTCTGCCACCCCCGCCAAATACGAAGAAGAGCACGCCGGCCAAGTGGTGGAGCAAGTGGTGCGCCCCACCGGCTTGGTCGACCCGCTTATCGAAATCCGCCCCGTCGGCACCCAGGTGGACGATTTGCTCAGCGAAATCAACATCCGCAAAGAAAAAGGCGAGCGCGTGCTCGTCACCACGCTCACCAAGCGCATGGCCGAGCAGCTCACCGATTACTACAGCGAATTGGGCGTGAAAGTGCGCTATCTGCACAGCGACATCGACACCGTAGAGCGCGTGGAAATCATCCGCGACTTGCGCTTAGGGCTGTTTGATGTGCTGGTGGGCATTAACCTCTTGCGCGAAGGCTTGGACATCCCCGAAGTATCGCTCGTCGCCATTCTCGATGCCGATAAAGAAGGCTTTTTGCGCAGCCACCGCAGCCTCATCCAAACCATCGGCCGCGCCGCCCGTAACGTGAATGGCTTGGCGATTTTATACGCCGACAAAATCACCGACAGCATGAAAGCCGCCATCGGCGAAACCGAACGCCGCCGCGAAAAACAAACCAAGTTCAACGAAGAACACGGCATCGTGCCGCAGCAAATCGTCAAAAAAGTGAAAGATATTATCGATGGTGTGTATCACGAAGAGGGCGGCGGCAAAGGGCGCGGCAAAGGCAAAAACAAGGTGAAAGTGGGCGAAATCCGCAACGAAGACGACGCACTCAAAGAAATCGCCAAACTCGAAAAAGCCATGCAGGCCGCCGCGCGGGATTTGCAGTTTGAAGAAGCGGCGGTGATTCGTGATCAGATTCGGGGGATTAAGGAAGGGTTGTTGTTTGGGGCGGTGGGGGAGTGAAGGCTGCCTGAGAAAACATTAATTCTGGAAAAGAGAAATCTTATTAAACTATAGGTATCCTCATGAATAATAAGCAAGCGTAGCCTGCTTGAGTAGGGTGTGTGCCCTAGGCACGCACGCGTTTTGGGAAACGTTGCAACCGCGTACGTGGCTGGCATCACACACCTTGCTTGGAAGCTGACAAAGGCCGTCTGAAACATATGTTTTCAGCAAGCGTAGCGTGGGCTATGCCCACGAAAAATAAAAATATTTTCTTTCAGGTAGCCTTGTTGTTTTGCATGGCTATTCGTGGGCATAGCCCACGCTACCATTTGTAGGTTTGAAGCAAGCGTAGTGTGCGTTCCACGCACCATTTCACCTAAATCTGGTGCGCATGGCGCACCCTGCTATTTTATGGTGGTTGCTGGCCATAAACCAAGGCTGCCTGAAAAGCTATATTGTTTCCAATTTGAAAACAGCGGATACGGCTATCAGCTTGCTGTGCCGAAAAGGTGAATAATCATGCCCGACTCCTTGCAAATGCTATCGAATCAAAACCGTTACTTTCTCAAAGACCAAACCCATATCTATTATCTGAACAAAAGCAACAAGCCGGCCAAGGTGCCCGGTGCGGATTATGCTTCTTTTGAAGTGGTGTCCCACTGCTTGGCCAAAGATGCACATGCTGTTTATGCGCTGAGCGGCAGCGGGGAGGGCTTGCAGATTTTTGCAGCGGCCGATATGGATAATCTGTTTTTTCTGCCGGCCACCATCAGCGGTGATTATTTTGCCGACCTGCAAAATCTGTATCACTACAACGGGCATTTTATTGAATATTGCAACGTTATCGACATGACGCAGGAAACCGAGCCAATCAAGCGCTATCTTGCGCAAAATCATGGTGATAAGGCGGCTTGGTGGAATTGCGCTGAAGGTTTTTACCGGCGGCTGCAACCGCTCTCGGCTCATCATTATCAAAGCGAAAACCGGATTTTTTATTATTTTAAAGATGATAAAGATTTGTATGACTACCCTGTTTACAATACCAAGGTGTCCGGCTTTAATTTTGACCATGACGGCTGCTTTATTGCGCTCAGAGATGTCGATGTGGCTACGTTTCAAGTGTTGAATGAGATTTATGCCAAAGATAAAAACAGCGTTTATTTCTATGCCAGAAAAATCGCAGCCGATGCGGCTACGTTTGCCGTGATAGACCGGCTGTTTGCCAAAGACGGCCACGGCATTTGGTTTAACGGGCGGTTGGCGGATGTGGCGGATGTGGATACGTTTGAAGTGCTGACCAAAAACGAAAGAAGATGTGAGGCGCATCGGGCTAGGGATAATAGGGCGGAATATGTTTCCAAAAACGCCAGAATCAGGCGCCAAGGCTATGCGCATATTTTGAAAAAGGTAAAAGCCGGCAGCAAATAATGGTTGGCGGATTCGGCGGCAGCGGGCGGGGTATGCGCGAGTAAGTGTTGATGCGGCCCACGCACCACTTTGCCAAAATCCGATGTGCTATATGTGTGTAGAAATCCCTAGCGTTGTTTCCGGCTTGTTATCAAGCAAGCGTAGCGTGGGCTATGCCCACAAAAAAAATAAAATATTTACTTTCAGGCAGCCTTGTTATTTTGTATGGCTATTCGCGGGCATAGCCCACGCTACCATTTGCGGGTTTGAAGAAACTACCTGAGCCATTAAAATAAAGTTTTTGCCAAAGCCATATTCTTTTCAGACGGCCTTGATAAAACCAATATCCGAACGCAACCTGTTTTAAAAAAGGAAACCTACATGACTGTTTGGAATAAAAAATCCGACCGCGCCGCCGCTCATGCGGCCTTAAATAAGGCGGCCGATCGGGAATTTGCTGCGGCAAAGGCAAGGTTGGCCGAGCAGGTGGCGTGTTTGGAGAATACCGATGATGTGTGGGCGCTCAGCAAAGCGGCCAAAGAAGTCTGCAAAGATTTTGATTTTTGGTATACCGACAGGTTTAGCGATATGGGGCTCAAACTGATGCGGCATCACAATTACGGTTACTTGACTGATGAAGATTTGGCGGTGTTTTCCGATGAGGTACGAGCTATATTAACCAATTTGCGCCGATGATGCTTATAGCGTGCGTAGGGTGTGTACCCCTAGGCACGCACGCGTTTTGGGAAGGGCGGCAACTGCGTGCGTGGCTGTGCCACACACCCTACACACGATTTGAGATTTCTTATTTTTGTATCCGTTTTTCTTTGAGTTCATCATAAAAAAGGATTTTGACGGGTTTCATGCAAAAGGCCGTCTGAAAGCTTTTTCAGACGGCCTTGATAATGCATCACCGATATTCAATCAATCTTCGTAATGATCAATGCTCGGGCAAGAGCACACTAAATTGCGGTCGCCATACACATCATCCACGCGGTTTACGCTCGGCCAGAATTTGTTGTCGCGCACATAGGGCAGCGGGAACACGGCTTCTTCGCGGCTGTAGGGGTGTGCCCATTCGCCGGCTACGTTAAACGCGGTGTGTGGGGCGTTGACCAGCGGGTTGTTATCTGCCGGCCATTCGCCGCGTTGCACTTTCAGCGCTTCTTGCTTGATTTGCTTCATGGCGGCGATAAAGCGGTCGAGCTCGGCGCGGCTTTCGCTCTCGGTGGGCTCGATCATCAGCGTGCCTGCCACGGGGAAGCTCATGGTGGGCGCGTGGAAGCCGTAGTCCATCAAGCGTTTGGCAATGTCCACTTCGGTGATGCCGCTCTCGGCTTTTAAGGGGCGCAAGTCGATGATGCACTCGTGCGCCACGCGGCCGTTTTTGCCGGTGTAGAGCACAGGATAATCTTCGCTCAGCGCTTGGGCGACATAGTTGGCGTTCAAAAGCGCGGCTTCGGTAGCCTCTCGCATGCCTTGTTTGCCCATCATGGTGATATACATCCAGGTAATCGGCAAAATGCCGGCGCTGCCGTAAGGCGCGGCAGACACGGCGCCCATGCCCGCCACTGCGCCTTCCACCGGCGCCACGGCATGGCTGGGGGCAAACGGGGCGAGGTGCGCTTTCAAACCAATCGGGCCCATGCCGGGGCCGCCGCCGCCGTGCGGAATGCAGAAGGTTTTGTGCAGATTCATATGCAACACGTCGGCGCCCACTTCGGCCGGCTGCATAATGCCCACTTGCGCATTCATATTGGCGCCGTCCATATAAACCTGGCCGCCGTTTTCATGAATGATGCGGCAAATGTCGCGTATGCCTTCTTCATACACGCCGTGCGTGGAAGGGTAAGTAATCATCAGCGCGCCCAAAGTGTCTTTAAACTCAGCAGCTTTGGCTTCTAAATCGGCAATATCCACATTGCCGGCTTCATCGGTGGCCACCACCACCACTTTCATGCCCAGCATTTGCGCGGTGGCGGGGTTGGTGCCGTGCGCCGAGCGCGGAATAAGGCACACGTTGCGGCTGCTTTGGCCGTTGGCGGCGTGGAAGCGGCGGATGGCCAGCAAGCCCGTGTATTCGCCTTGCGCGCCGGAGTTGGGCTGGATGGCAATCGCATCAAAGCCGGTGATGGCTTTGAGCTGGTTTTGCAGGCTTTCCAGCATTTCCAGATAGCCCGATGCCTGATTGCGCGGGGCAAAGGGGTGGATTTGGCTGAATTCCGGCCAGGTAATCGGCAGCATTTCGGCGGTGGCGTTGAGCTTCATGGTGCAGGAGCCGAGCGAAATCATGCTGCGGTTCATCGCCAAATCGCGCTCTTCCAGCTTTTTCAGGTAGCGCAGCATTTCGTGCTCGGTGTGGTAGCGGTTGAACACGGGATGTTGCAGGATTTTGTCTTGGCGCAGCAGATTTTGCGGCAAGGTAAACGAGATTTCCTGCGGCAATGCAGCAGCTTTGCCGGTGAACACAGCGGTGAGCGCGGCAAAATCTTCAGCGCTCGATTCTTCGTGGAAAGCGATGGCCAGCTGAGTGTCGCCCACGCGGCGCAGGTTGAAGCCGGCATCGAGCGCGCGTTGGTAAATGTCGCCGGCCTTATTGCCGCATTCCACCAACACGGTGTCGAAAAAGGCCGGGTGCACCACTTCGAGGCCGTCTGAAACCGAAACCGCAGCGGCAAAAGCGCTCGCCAGCGCGTGAATGCGCGTGGCAATGCGTTTCACCCCTTCGGGGCCGTGATACACCGCATACATGCCCGCCAAATTGGCCAGCAGCACTTGCGAAGTGCAGATATTGGAGTTGGCTTTTTCGCGGCGGATATGCTGCTCGCGCGTTTGCAGCGCCATGCGCAGCGCCGGTTTGCCCGAAGCATCAATCGACACGCCGATAATGCGGCCGGGCGCAGAGCGTTTGTCGGCATCTTTAAAGGTGAAATAAGCCGCGTGCGGGCCGCCGAAGCCCATCGGCACGCCGAAGCGCTGGGTGTTGCCCAAGGCCACATCTGCGCCCATTTCGGCGGGCGATTTCAGCAGCACCAAACTCATCACATCGGCCGCCACCGCCACTTGCGCGCCCTTAGCTTTCACGGCGGCAATCACTTCGCTCAAATCGGCCACATCGCCGTTTTTGCCCACATATTGAAACAGCGCGCCGAAATAATCGCCCGCAGCGGCTGCTTGAAAATCGCCCACCACCAATTCAAAGCCGAAATATTCGGCGCGGGTGCGCATCACATCCAGCGTTTGCGGATACACGCGCTCATCCACAAAATATTGGTTTGATTTCGATTTGCTCACGCGCCGGGCCATGGCCATGGCTTCGGCGGCGGCGGTGGCTTCATCCAGCAGCGAAGCGCCCGCCATTTCGTGGCCGCTCAAATCGATGCACATTTGCTGGAAATTCAGCAGCGCTTCCAGCCGCCCTTGCGCGATTTCGGCTTGATAAGGTGTGTAGGCCGTGTACCAGCCCGGGTTTTCCAACACATTGCGCTGAATCACATAAGGCAGGCGCGTGGGGTAATAACCCAAGCCGATATAGCTTTTGTTGATTCGGTTTTTCGCCGCCATGCCTTTTAATTTCGCCAGCGCATCGGCTTCGGAAAGCGCATCGGGCAAATCGAGTTCAGACGGCATGCGGATGCTCTGCGGCACAGTGCGCTCGATAAAAGCCGGCATATCCTGCTCGCCCAAAGCGGCCAGCAAAGCAGGCTGGTCGGCAAAACTGATGTGGCGTGCGGAAAATTCAGCGGGGTTGAATAAATCGTTGAAGTTCATGGTTTTTCCTCTGGTTTTGTTAAATGTTGCGTTGTTGCTTGATTGGGTGGTTGAGGCCGTCTGAAAGGTTTCAGACGGCGTTTATTTCTGTGTTGCCATTGTTGGGGCGCAATCCACCGCCGATATGTCCACCGGCGGCAATGCTCTGCCGTGTTTGTCCTGCATGGCAAACTGAGCCGATAGTATGCCCGGCATCAGGCCGCCTTGCGGGCTGCAAGCCATCGGCAGCAAAAGCTGCTTCATTTGGCTGTGCACATAGAGCAGTGCATCCGGGTGGATTTGGCTGAAATCCTGATCGGTAAGGGTATAGCGTGCAAACATATGGCCGTTTTTCACGCCGCCCTCGTCTAGGCGCACATTATCCGCAATCATGCTGCTTTCAAATGCCATCGTGCCGCGTGCCTGCGCTTTTTTGGCTGCTTCACTTCGGCATTCGCGCGGCTGGGCCTGCCATTTTGCCAACAGCTTGTTCTTGCTGTCGAACACGCGGTAATTTATGGCAATCGGCTGCAAAGGCGGCGGCGATTGGCAGGTTTCCAAATAATATTCCTGAAGCGTGCCGGCCTTTATGCTTTGGAGAATGCCGCTCATCATCTGCTCGGCTTGCACGCGGCTGCTGGGTTTTCCCGGCGTTAAGGTTTGCGCCAGTGTTTCTGCTTGCGGCAGGCGGTAATCCACATGCCATTGATCTTTTTCCAGCGCCGCTTTGGTTACGGTGATAAAACCGTTGACCGGCAAAGGCAGATGCGCCTGCATCTGCTCGCTTATATCGGCATAATGGGCGCGGGTTGCTTCGTTCAGCGGTGCGGCCTGCAAAGTGCCGGCGGCAAGTGCTGCGGCCCAAAAGCATGATATGCGTTGCATGGATATTCCTTTGTATTCCTTTTTTGCGGTGCGCGCGATATAGCTGTTGTTGAGGCCGTCTGAAAGGTTTCAGACGGCATGTGTGCGTTATCGCGCAAAACCCTGCTGCTTTAAAAAAGCCCACATTTTTTCGGCAAACACGCGGTAGCCTTGCGCGTTGGCGTGAATCTGGTCGGATTTCAATTTTTTGTTGCCCAACACTTCTGCCCATGCGCCTTTGAAGAGCGGCACGTTTAATTCGGCGGCCAATTCCTCGTACATAGGGTGCTCGCTCAGGCGGCCGAAGAGGGCGCCGGTGGTGAAATAGGGCACGGCCACCAGCACCGCCGGCACGCCTGCGGCTTTGATTTGCTGCACAATTTGGCGGATGTTGCTGCGGGTGTCGGCTTCGGGCACTTTGCGCAGAAAATCGTTGCCGCCTATGCTCACCAGCACCAATTGCGGCTGCCGGCGCATCAGCGCGGGCAATCTGGCCAACGCCTGCGCGCTGGTGTTGCCCGACACGCCGCCGTTGATAATTTGCCAGCCGGTGAGGCTGGCGAGCACGGCAGGGTAGGCGGCTTCGGCATCGGCGGCGTAGCCGGCGGTGAGCGAATCGCCCAGCGCCAATATGGTGCTGCCGGCGGGCAGAGCGGCATGCGGCGCGGTTTTGCTGCAAGCCGTTAAAGCGGCGGCCAAAAGGGCGCTTATCTGCATAAAGCGGCGGCGTGTGATGAAATGTGTGTTCATGATGATTGTGATTCCCGCTTTTCAGACGGCCTTTGCCATTTTTGTTTTCACCATGCCCTTGGCGGCAATCAGCAAGGCCAAAAGCTGCACCGCCAGCAAAGCGGCCACCACGCCGTGCCAGCCGCCGCTTTTATAAGCCAGCCCGCACACCCAAGCGCCTATGGTGCCGCCGGTGTAGTAAGCCATGTAATAGAGGCCCGAGGCGAGCGAGCGGCCTTCTTTCACATTCACGGCGATATAGCTGATGGTGGCCGCCTGCGTGATAAACACGCCCGACGACATCAACGTGAGCGCGGCCACAATGCCCCACATGGGCGGCGATAAAGTGGCCAACACGCCCGCCATCGATAAAGCCAATGCCATCATCACCGTGCGCGCGCCGCCGAAGCGGGTGATGAGCCTGGCCGATAAAGGCGTGATCACCATGCCGATAAGATACACGGCAAACAGGTTGGCAAGCTGGCCGCTGTTCAAAGCATAAGGCTCGTCGGCCAAATAAAGGTTGATATAGGTAAAGCAGCCCACCAGCGAAAACAGCACACAAGCGCCCAGCGCGCCGGCAGTGAGCACATAGCGGTTGTGTAGATGCGCGCTCAAGGTTTGCAAAGCGGTTTGGATTTTGGGCTTGGCCACAAAATTTCTCGAAGCGGGCAGCTGCTTCCACACGAAAAAGGCGCTGGTCAGGCTCAAGGCCGCCATCACATAACACGCGCCGCGCCAGCCCATGATTTCGCTTAAATGGCCGAGCAAAAAGCGCCCCAAAAAGCCGCCCAACACCGTGCCCGACACATAAAGCGACATCAGCCGCGCCATCATGCGCCCGCTGAATTCTTCGCCGATATAGGCAATCAGCACCACTGTAATCCCCGGCACCGCCAGCCCCTGCAAAAAGCGGTAAAACATCATCGCTTCAATTGATTGCGCGCCGGCCAGCAGGGCGGTGGGTATGCCGAGAAACAGCAGCGAGCCCACAATAAACACCTTGCGCCCGAGCGCATCGGAGAGCATGCCCATAAAAGGCGACATCAGCGCCACGCCCATCACCGTGGCGCCCACCGCCAGCCCCACCTGCACTTCGCTGGCCTGCAAATCATGCATCAAAATCGGCAAAACAGCCTGCACTGAATACACCTGCAAAAAAGCAAACACGCCGATAAGCGCGATGGCGAGCAGCAGCAGCGGTTGAGGGCGGTCGGGGTTGTGGGCGGCGTTCATGGCTTAATCATGGTTTTCGGTCGGTTTTCAGACGGCCTTTATTGTATGGGTGCATGCTTGTTGCATTTAAAAACGCTGGTATGCGCTTATTCCGGCAGAAATGGCTGATGAAAAATCACGCGTTTTTCGGTAAAACATGCCGCTGTTTACTTTTTTTCCGCCACAAAAAACAGCCGCGGAAAAGCCAGCAACACATTGCCGTCGGCCTGCTGCGGATAGGCCGTGCGCAGCTTTTCCAGATAATCCGCGCAAAAAACTGTTTGTTCGGCTTCTGTGAGCCGGTTTAAAAACGGGCGCAGGCCGGTGGCGCGAAACCAGTGCACAATCGCTTCGGCGTCGGGCATGATGTGGTAATAAGTGGTGCGCCAAATATCCACCGAGCACGAAGCGGCGGTTAGAATATCGTAATATTCTTCCGCCTTGGCCAGCGGCCTGCGGTTTTTCATGGCCTGCATCTGCGGCTGCCATTGCGGCAGGCGCGCGGTTTCGGCCATCAGCAAATGCGAGGGCTGCTCGAGGTTGTCGGGCATTTGCACCGCCAACACGCCGCCCTCGGCAAGCTGCCCCACCAAACGGGGCAACAAATCGGCATGATTGCCCGCCCATTGCAAGGCGGCATTGGCAAACAGCAAATCCGGCGGCGCATCGCTTTGCCAATCGGTAAAATCGGCCTGAATAAATTGCGCGGAAGGCACGCGCACGGCGGCTTGCTCGAGCATGGCGGCGGAAGTGTCCACGCCTGTGAGCGCGGCGTTGGGATAGGCTTGGTGCAAAAGAGCGGTGCTGTTGCCCGGGCCGCAGCCCAAATCCGCCACGCGGGCAAACGCTTTGGGCGGGATTCGTGCCAATAATTCGGCCGCCGGGCGCGTGCGCTCGGCTTCAAAGCGGCGGTAAAGATCGGGATTCCATTCTTTGGTCATGTTGTGTTTTCTATGCAGTCGGCTTTCAGACGGCCTGATGGCTGGTATTATCCCTGTTTAAAAAATAACCTGAAAGGCTGTTTTGCCTGGTTGTGTTATTGTCATTGCCTGCGGCTTGCATGGACATCAACTTCGGCCATTTCCATATTTCACGATAATGAAATAACGATAATGAAATAAATGAAACGCTTTTGCAAACCGGCGCAGGATATGTGGCGCGGCCACCTGCGCAGAAGCTGTTTAACCCGCGTGCGTGGCTGCGCCACACACCCTACACACGCTTTGAGATTTCTTATTTTTGTATCCGTTTTTCTTTGATTTCACTATCTTTTGCCCATTGCGGCTGCCGCTTCAACACCCCGGCATACACCGGGCAATCTTCGCTATGCGCACCTTTCAGGTAGCCCGTGCTCATCAAAAATTCGTTCACAATCTCGCCGCCGACAAATTTAAACTGCTTTTTAAAGAGCTTCACCCATTCTTCTTTGCTGCGCGGGTGGTGCGCATCGAGCCATTGCTTGAACGAGCCGTGTTCGGCTTGCAAGGCCAAAATCTGCTGCGCGTTGTGAATGGCGGCGTTGACCTTTAATTTATTGCGCACAATGTCGGCATCGGCCAGCAGGCGCTCGCGGTCGGCTTCGGTGTAGGCCGCTACTTTGGCGATATCGAAGCCCGAATAAGCTGCTTGAAAGGCTTTTTGCTTTTTCAGCATCAAGGTCCAACTCAAGCCCGCTTGGTTGATTTCCAGCACCAGCCGCCCGAATAATTCGTTGTCGTCTTCAATCGGGAAGCCGTAGGCGTGATCGTGGTAATGCTTGTTGGGGTTGTCGGTGTTGTCCGGCAGCTGATTGGCAAATTCGCAATAAGTCATGTTTTTCTTTCAGACGGCCTTTTCTTTCAGACGGCCTTGTTCAGCATTGCAGAACAAAATCCACCGCCGAATGTGCGTGGATTTCAGCGCTGTCAAACAAGGGCAGGGCGCAGTCTTCGGGTTTGAGCAGCAGGCCGATTTCGGTGCAGCCCAAAATCACGCCCTCGGCACCTTGCGTGCGCAAATCTTCAATCACATCCAAATAATAAGCCTTGGCTTCGGCTTCAAAGCGGCCGAGGCACAATTCATCGAAAATCACGCGGTGGATTTCCGCCTGCTGTGTTTCAGACGGCACCAAAGTGCGCACGCCTTGCTGCTGCATGCGGCGGCTGTAGAAACCGTCGCTCATGGTGAATTGGGTGCCGAGCAAACCCACCGTAGCCAGGCCTTGCGCTTTCACGGCTTCGGCGGTGGCATCAACCAAATGCAGCAGCGGCACTTGCACGGCGGCCTGAATTTCATCGGCCACTTTGTGCATGGTGTTGGTGGCCAGCAGCAACACATCGGCGCCGATGCGCTCGAGCTTTTGCGCGCTCTCGCTCAGGCAGGCGGCCGCTGCCGCCCAATCGCCGGCTTTTTGCAGCGCCACAATCTGCTCGAAATCCACGCTGTGCAACACAATATCGGCGCTGCGGTTGCCGCCCAGGCGCCGGTTGATTTCACGGTTGATGGTTTGGTAATACACAACCGTGCTTTCGGGGCTCATGCCGCCGATAATGCCGATGGTTTTCATAGATTTTTGGGGGTGTTGTGAAAAGGCCGTTTGAATGCATATGCTGCTTTCAGACGGCCTTTGGGCGCGCCTTTGTATGATAAAAAGGCCGTCTGAACGCAAAGCTGCTTTCAGACGGCCTTCTCAATCATCAGCCGATTTCGGCAGCGTATTGCTCAGCAGTCAGCAAACCGTCTAAAGCATCGGCATCGGCCGGTTTGATGCGGAAAAACCAGCCCGCGCCGTAAGGCTCGCTGTTGGCCGTTTCCGGCGCATCCACCAAATCTTGGTTCACCGCCACGATTTCACCGGCAATCGGTGCATACACATCGGATGCGGCTTTTACCGATTCCACCACACCCGCTTGCTCGTCGGCAGCCAGCACCGCGCCCACGGCAGGCAGCTCGACAAACACGATGTCGCCCAACAATTCTTGCGCATGCTCGGTGATGCCCACAGTGATGGTGCCGTCGGCTTCGGCGCGCAGCCATTCGTGGCTGGATACGTATTTCAGTTCGGCAGGGATATTGCTCATAATGTGTTCTCCATGTTTGGATTTAAAGAGGGTTTTAAAGATAAGGCCGTCTGAAAAACGCGGCTTTATCGGTTCGGGTTTTTATACCTGTGTGAAGCGGATTGTATTATTTTCAAGCGAGCTTGGTTTGTATTGTAGCCGTAGTGAGTAGGGTGTGTGCCCTATGGCACGCACGCGTTGTTGGATTTTCTGAAACCGCGTGCGTGGCTTGCGCCACACACCCTACACATGCTGCAAAAGCCACCGTAGGTCGGATTCTCGAATCCGACGTTTGTTCGCAGAACAAGTTTTATTTTCAGCCTTCGGCCAAATGTCGGATACAAGTATCCGACCTACGCAAAACAACCATTAAAACTGCTTTTGCCCATTACGCACAAACGGCAGTTTCAACACGCGCACGTCCACTTCTTTGCCGCGCAGCAACACTTTGGCGGTGTCGCCTTCAAAGGTTTTGGGCACACGGGCGATGGCGATGGATTGTTTTAAGCTGGGTGAAAACACGCCGCTGGTGGTGATGCCTTTGCCGGCATCGGTCATCACTTCCATGCCGTCGCGCAAGATGCCGCCTTTTTCCAGCAGGAGGCCCACTTGTTTCACGTCCACGCCTTGTTCTTTCAACGCCACCAGCGCGACTTTGCCGACGAAATCGCGGGCTTCGTCTTTTAAGTCTACCGTCCAGCCCATGCCGGCTTGCAAGGGGCTGGTTTCATCATCCATATCGTTGCCGTAGAGGTTCATGCCGGCTTCCATGCGCAAAGTGTCGCGCGCGCCGAGGCCGCAAGGCTGCACGCCTGCCGCTTGCAGAGCTTGGAAAAAGGCGTAAGCTTCGGTGGCGGGCAGAATCACTTCCACGCCGTCTTCGCCGGTGTAGCCGGTGCGGGCAACAAACCAGTTGTCGCCCAAATCGGCGCCTTGAAACGCTTTGAGCTTGTTCACAGTATCTGCCCATTCGGGTTTGACGCTGAGCAGTTTTTCAATGGCTTTGGGGCCTTGCACGGCCAGCATGGCCAAATCGTAGCGCGGGGTGATTTCAACGCCGAACGCCTCGCCCACTTTGGTAAACTGTGCCAAATCTTTGGCGCGGGTGGCCGCATTCGACACAATGCGGTAGGCGGTTTCGGCTTCGTTGGCACGATATACAATCAAGTCGTCCATCACGCCGCCGTTGTCGTTGAGCATGGCGGAATAGAGCGCTTTGCCCACAAACGGTAATTTAGCCACATCGTTGGCAAGCAGCTTTTGCAGCCAGGCTTTGGCCTGAGCGCCGGTGATGTCGCTCACCAACATGTGCGACACGTCAAACATGCCGGCATCGGTGCGCACGGCTTCGTGTTCGGCGATTTGCGAACCGTAGTTGACCGGCAGCATCCAGCCGGCGAAATCCACCAGCTTGCCGCCGGCTTCTTGGTGGGCTTGATAAAAAGGGGTGGTTTGGGGGTTGTTCATTTCTCGATGCTCCGCAGTAATCAGAATAGGCTTGGCGGCGTGCTTGGCACGCGCCCCTATCTGTCCTGTGACCTGAGATTTTCGGCTGCCTTTTCAGACGGCCTTTTCCCCTTCGGTGGGCGCAGCCGCGCCGCTCTCCAGATGTTGTGTTGATGTGTGCAGTCCGTTTACCTGAGCGATTTAAGGGTGTATGCGCCTTCGGTGTTACTGGCTGTAATCTCTCCTGCACAGGCGGATTATGGCGGCAATCCGGCTTTCGGGCAAGCCCCTCTTTACGCGGTCTTAACGTAAAAAACGGCGCTTGTGGCAGCGATTGGGGCTTTTCGGGCGTTTGCAACAATATGCAGCCCTTTAATAAAATAATTTTCCCTACTTTATTTTAAAAAATTAATTTTTTTAAACTATTGTGCGTTAATTTGAATTAGAATATATTAAGCTTCCATTTTGGATAGCTTAAAGAGGCTCTGAAAAACGCTGGTGTATGGATTTTGCCGGCATAAAAGGACGGTAAAAGCCGTCATGATGAGTTATTCAGAGCCTTCTTGATCACGAACGATGAGAAAAACTAAAGGGAAATAGCCATGGCACAAATCACACTCGATAAAACCGATTTGAAAATTTTGCAGGTGTTGCAGGAAAACGGCCGCCTCACCAATGTGGAGCTGTCGGAGCGCGTGGCCTTATCGCCTTCGCCCTGTTTGCGCCGTTTGAAGCAATTGGAAGATGCGGGCATTATCCGCCAATATGCGGCGCTGCTCTCGCCGGTGGCGGTGCAGCTGGGCTTGCAGGCTTTTATCCGCGTGTCGATCAATAAGGCCAGCGAGGCGCGCGATCATTTTTCGGATGCGGTGCAAACCTGGCCTGAGGTGTTGAGCTGCTTTGCGCTCACGGGCGAAACCGATTATCTGCTGCACACATTTTTCACCGATATGAATGCGTTTTCGCATTTTGTGCTCGATACCTTGCTCTCGCACCCGGGTGTGCAAGACGCCAAATCGAGCTTTGTGCTCAAAGAAATTAAAAACACCACGGCTTTGCCGCTGGGGCATTTGCAGCATTTTGATTGATGCGCGGCATCATACTATTTGCAGGCAGGCCGACGGCCTGCTTTTTTGTTTCAGACGGCCTGGTTTTGAATTTGAAGTACAAGGCCGTCTGAAAAGTTTTAAGAGCGCTTTTTTGTTATACCCATTCAAAAAATAATATACAAACAGGCAGCCTGTAGGTCGGATTCTCGAATCCGACACTTGTTCGCAGAACAAGGCACGCACAT
>RCMY010000331.1_pt1 | contig 94003 bp, 89 predicted proteins | sample 2041341 | NCBI WGS metagenome assembly RCMY01 (sample SAMN09708234, study PRJNA481090) | Marine sediment metagenome, whole genome shotgun sequencing project. | reverse complement strand
TTTGATACAAGTAGAATAATCCGCGGTGGTGAAACAAACTATATACGCGCTACGGTTAGCTTGTACTTGAGTATCTACAATATTTTCCTATCTATATTGTCGCTACTAGGTGCTTCTGACGACTAAGTCGTTAATGTAAAAAAGTTAAGCAATACTGTTTTGCTTAGTTAAACCCAAAAATAAAACACCCCTTTTTGGGGTGTTTTTGTTTATACTATCGTTATCTTTAATTTAACTAGACATACTGTGCCACTATCTACCTTTACGTTACCTACCTTTACTTTACTAGTGAGTAAGAGTCCATTTGACTATCGCAATGCCGAAAATGCATTGTTGTTTTGCCATTCAGCACTTGCTCAGGGGCATCAGATAGATCAAGTATTTTTTTATCAATCGGGAGTGCAAAATGCGTCTCAATTGCAATCTCCTAATCATGACGAAATCAATATTTATAAAAGGTGGTGCGAGTTTCATCAAACTCATAAAATTTGTTTGAATGTATGTGTGACCGCCGCCGCAAGAAGGGGCGTTGTTGATAATAGTTTTTCAGACCAAGCTAATCTAGTTGCACCCTTTACTCAAGTGGGCTTAAGCGCTTACTTTGAAGCATTAGCCAACAATACTATTAATATACAATTATGAACAACACGCCTTATATCGTTATTCAAACGACCCATGCGCCCTATTCTACTAGCTACGCTGTGGATGCACTTGAAGCGGCGATGGCGGCGACTAATGTGGGTTTGAAAGTGGTATTCATTTTTATGCATGAAGGTGTGTTTCAACTTCTAAGCTCTCAACAACCCGCGCTTATTTCGCATAAAAATATCGCTAAACGAATTCTTGCCTTGCCATTGTTCGATGTTGAAGATATTTTCGTGCAGAGATCTGCGCTAATGCAATTTGATATCGATATGAATAATATCAAACTAGATATAGAACTGATTGATAATCATCGTATAAGTGATTTATGCAAGCAAGCTGAACATGTCTTGGTGTTTTAAATGATTATTCAACTACTGACAAACCAACCAGAACGATTAGCGCCATACATTGATGCACAGCCAATCGTCATTGTTATGCAAAGCGGAGTATATGCCATTAGACAACTATTAGTGCTATATCCCGCACTAACGCTTTACGCTCTTTCATCTGACGTAGCAGCCAGTGGTCTTAATATTAGTGACAACATAAGCTATATAAGTGGAAGTGAGTGGGTTAACTTGTGCGCGCTTCATCACCCTGTTATTACGCTTCAATAGGACCTTAACGAGTGAGTAAAAATATTATAACCGTCAATAACATAGAGATTGAAACAGACAAAGAAGGCTATTTAGTAGACAGTACTTTATGGACAACCGAGGTTGCACAGCATATTGCGAATATTGAAAATATTGAAATGACCAATGAGCGCTGGCAAATCGTTAACTTTGTGCGAGAATTCTATCAAACTTATGATACAAGCCCAGCTATGCGTGCATTGGTCAAAGCCATGCAAAACGAGTATGGGCCCGATAAAGGAAACAGTAGATACCTCTATCGGCTGTTCCCAAAAGGACCCGCAAAAATCCCTACAAAGTTGGCTGGTTTGCCTAAACCAGCCAAGTGTCTTTAAGCCTTAATGAGCGTAACGCCGTTCATATAGGGAACTAAAACAGCAGGAACCGTTACCGAACCATCTGTATTTTGATAGTTTTCAAGAACGGCAACTAGGGTTCTACCAACGGCTAAACCAGAACCATTCAAGGTATGCAACAGCTCAGGTTTTTTCATTTCATTGGATTTGTATCTGGCCTGCATTCTTCTGGCTTGGAAATCACCCATATTAGAGCAAGATGATATTTCTCTATAGGTATTTTGCGCCGGTAACCACACTTCTAAATCATAGGTTTTACAGGCGCCAAAACCCATATCGCCGGTGCATAAAATCACTTTACGGTAAGGCAATTCAAGTTTTTGCAGAATGGTTTCTGCGTGACCTGTTAATTCTTCTAATGCTTGCATACTGTTTTCAGGCAATACTAATTGCACCATTTCAACCTTGTCGAATTGATGTTGTCTAATTAGCCCTTTAGTATCACGTCCATAAGAACCTGCCTCACTTCTAAAACATGGCGTATGTGCCGTCATTTTGAGCGGTAGTTCGTTAAGGTTAAATATTTTATCTCGAGCAATATTCGTCAGTGGCACTTCTGCTGTTGGAATAAGCGAAAGCCCTTGACCTTCTTCGGTAGCCGGCTTGGTATGAAATAAATCTTCACCAAACTTTGGTAACTGACCGGTACCGTATAAACTTTCAGCGTTGACCAAATATGGAACATAAACCTCGTGGTAGCCATGCTCTTGTGTGTGCGTATCTAACATAAACTGCGCAAGTGCGCGGTGCATACGTGCAATTTGTCCATTCATAACCACAAAACGACTACCAGACAATTTTGCCGCTGTTTCAAAATCTAGACCGTTATTTAATTTCGCCGCAATGTCTACATGGTCAAGCACCTCAAAGTCGAATTCGGCAGGGGTACCCCACTTAATGATTTCAATATTTTCAGTTTCATCTTTACCTTCAGGCACTTCTTCTGCCGGTAAATTAGGCGTTTCTTGATATACAATGTTTAAGGCATTTTGAACGTGCTCAAGCGCTGCTTTTGCCTCATCTAACTGACCGCCTAGCTTGTTCACCTGCGCTAATAATGGCGCAATATCCTGACCGGATGCTTTTGCTTTACCAATGGCTTTGGAGCGCACATTGCGCTCGTTTTGAAGATCTTGCGTTGACATTTGTAAGCTCTTTCGCTTTTCTTCAAGATCGATATAAGCGGTTACATCAAGTGTAAAACCGCGTTTGGCTAGTTTTTCAGCCGTTTCTTCGATGTTATTTCGAAGTAACCGTGGGTCTAACATGGATCAATTTATCCTTTTAATAGTAAAAAAGCTAGCCAAATACCTAAAATGCATAGACTAACGTTCAAAAATATATTCAATACTGCCTTTATATACTCGCTTTGTTGCAGTAAAAAAACGGTCTCATAAGAAAATGTAGAGAACGTCGTTAACGCTCCCAATAATCCCACACCAATAAAAAATCGCAAATTATTTGAAACGGCATGCTGTTGTTCCAGCCATATATAAAAACAGCCCAATGCGAACGAACCCGAGACATTAACGATAAGCGTACCAAAGGGAAAGCCGTTACCCAATAGTTTTATACTTTGTTGACTAATAAAAAAACGCAAGCATGCACCAATGGCACCCCCCGAAGCAATAGAAAGATAAATGTAAAATGTACTCATTTAAGGCTTCTCTGCTTGATCTAGAGCTTGCAAAAAGGCAAGCTTTTGCGCCAATTTCTTTTCTAAGCCACGATCATTTGGCTGATATATATTGCGCGCCGTCACCTCATCAGGCAAGTAAGTTTGAGACGGTGTATAAGCATGCTCGTAATCGTGTGCATACTGATACCCTTTGCCATGTCCTAGCGCTTTGGTTATTTGGCTGGTTGAATTGCGCAAATGAGCAGGAACCGCGGCATTAGCTGTTTGCTTAGCCAATTGCTGAGCATGTTTAAAGGCAACATATACGGCATTACTTTTTGGTGCTAACGCACAGTAAATTATGGCTTGTGCAACGGCCCTTTCCCCTTCACTTGGTCCAACTCGATGATATATATCCCAAGCGTTTAAACACACCTCTAAAGCTTTCGGATCGGCGTTACCGATGTCTTCACTGGCAATTGCCAGTAAACGTCTACAAATTGGCACTATATCAGTTGACGCTAGCAAGAGCCTTGCGTACCAATATAAACTCCCGTCAACAGACGACCCACGAACCGACTTATGAAAGGCTGATAAAATATCGTAAAAATAATCGCCTTGTTTATCAAAGTGCCCAATGGTTGTGCCGCAGGCCTTAAGCACAAGTTCTTGACTAATACTAATAGGTGATGAAGCAATACTATTTTGCGCTTTTGGTAATAGGCTTAACACAACTTCAAGATTGCTAAGCAGTCGCCTAGCATCTCCTGCACTCGCCGCTATTAGGCTAGCGGTAGCGTTATCATCGCAAACAACTTGAGTTTGCTCGGGTTGCTTATCATTTACAAAACGGAGCGCTCGTGCGAGCAGTTGCAACAAGTCTTCATTAGATAACTCGGTAAGTGTAAAAACACGAAGTCGAGACAACAAGGCTGAATTAATTGAAAACGCTGGATTTTCAGTGGTAGCACCAATTAAAATAATATCGCCTTTTTCGACATAGGGCAGAAAAGCATCTTGCTGAGCCTTGTTGAAGCGATGTATTTCATCTACAAAAATAATTTTTTGAGGCGATAACAAGTCATTTGCACTGGCCACTAATGCTTTGATATCTTTCACACCGCTATTGATAGCCGACAAAGCAATTATGGGTAATTGCCAGTAATGTTCAAGTAAATGCACTAACGACGTTTTACCGCAGCCAGGTGGTCCCCAAAGGATCATGGAGCATAGTTGATTGCGTTCACACAATTGACGAATGGGGCCGTTTTCACCAACAAGATGTTGTTGCCCTGCATATTCATCTAATTTTACAGGGCGTAATAAATCAGCAAGAGGACGATTTAACTGCATAATTGCTTACGACTACTGCGACTATTTTTCGGCGCTGCGTTGATCATCAACGACCCAATCTGTCTCTACTGTGTAAGTAAAAGAATCTTTAGACGCTGCAGCGGCATAATTAATGTTACTAAACGTCAATAAGTTATGTTGCTGCTGGCGGTCGGTAGAGGTTAACTGGACTAATTTTCCTTCGCTATTAAATAGTAATTCAAGCTTAGTAATGGGAGAATTTGTGTCTAGCGATACAACATCAAAACGCTGATTAGTTGACATGTTTTGCGAAAGTTTCTGAGCACTTACATTAACTTGCTGCCATTGGTTTTTATCATCACTAATGAGCAGCATAAGCGGATTACTTTTGGTTAATTGTGCTTGATCCATTAAAGTGACTTGCTGCACAAAGGGATCTATATTGTAAACGGTCGTGCCATCTGCAAGTAACAGTGACTCTTCAGGCTCAGTTACGCTCCAACGCAATTGCTGTGGCTTTTGTAATAATATTTGACCGCTTGAGGCTTGTAATTCCTGACCTTGTAAGTCGGTTATGACTTGTTTAAAGTCGGCTTGCATAGTGGTAAATTTGCTCAGTAAAGATTGTAGAGCGGCTTTATCAACCGCTTTATCAACAGTTTGATCAACGGATGTTGCAGTTTGTTCTGGTGCAGTCTGCAGTCCTTTATTTTCAATATTTTGAACGCTTGTGTTGTCTGCAACATTAGCAAGCGCACTATAGGATACTGCGCAACTTACTATAAGCAGAAACCCTGCTAATTTTTTACTTTTCATACTAATCCTTGCGTGGTGGAGGAGCGAGTACTTCTCGATTACCATTGTGGCCTGCTGTACTTACGACGCCATTTTGTTCCAATTGTTCAACAATACGCGCCGCTCTATTATAACCTATTCTAAACTTACGCTGAATACTCGAAATAGACACCTTTCGCGTTTCAGTAACAAAAGCTAAGGCATGATCGTACACAGCATCATACTCTTCATCACTGTTTTCTGATTGTTCGCCCGGTAGTAATATGTCTCCACCAGCGTCACCATTTAATATTTCGTCTATATAATCGGGAGCCCCTCTTGCTTTCCAATCGGCTACTACGGCGTGCACTTCATGATCGTCTACAAATGCACCATGTACTCGCGTAGTAATACTGGTCCCCGGCGGATTATACAGCATATCTCCCATGCCTAATAATGATTCAGCACCTTGTTGATCAATGATGGTTCTGGAATCTATTTTACTCGACACTTGAAAGGCAATACGCGTGGGAATGTTAGCTTTTATAAGCCCCGTTATTACATCAACCGATGGGCGCTGGGTTGCCAGTATTAAATGAATACCAGCGGCTCGCGCTTTTTGTGCAATACGTGCAATGAGTTCTTCTACTTTTTTACCCACTATCATCATCATGTCGGCAAATTCATCAACCACCACAACAATGGCTGGCAGTTTTTCTAATTCAGGGGCCGAAGTTTCCATACTTTCTTCAAACTTCCAAAGTGGGTCTACAATAGGCTCACCCGCTTTTTTTGCTTGTTTTATTTTGCGGTTATATCCCTTTAAATTACGCACCCCTAGCGCTGACATTAAACGATAACGGCGTTCCATTTCACCAACGCACCAACGCAGCGCATTAGCTGCTTGCTTCATGTCAGTTACCACTTCCGTTAGCAAGTGCGGGATACCTTCGTATACCGATAATTCAAGCATTTTGGGGTCGATCATAATTAATCTGACGTCTTCAGGCGTAGATTTATACAATAGACTTAAAATCATGACGTTAACGCCTACCGATTTACCTGAGCCTGTAGTACCTGCCACAAGCAAATGCGGCATGCTGGCTAAATCGACCACCACGGGCTCGCCACTAATATCGGCGCCTAACACCATGGTCAGCGGCGATGGATTGTTTTGAAACGCGTCACAGCCAATCACTTCACTAAGGCGGACCATTTCACGATGTTCATTAGGTAGCTCTAATCCAATCACTGACTTGCCTGGGATCACTTCTACCACTCGCACCGATATGGCCGACATTGAACGCGCAAGATCTTTGGCTAAGCTGGTAATCTTACTCACTTTTATACCAGGCGCTAAGTCTAATTCAAATCGTGTAATTACTGGACCGGGTAACACATTGACTACGTTTGCCTGAATATTAAAGTCGGCGAGTTTAGCTTCCAACAAACGAGCAATACCCTGTAACTCTTCTTCGGAAATAGGGTTTTCTCGTTTATCAGCACGTTGTAATAAATCAAACGACGGCATAGGTGTCATGTCAGTTTTTGCGCTGTTGTCAGCCGCGGGTTGTGCCCTACCCTGTTGACTATGTGATTCAACAGCATGGTTTTGTGTCGACGTTTGTGATGTTTGATTTGATTCTTTTGGTTTATCTTTCGTTATAGGATTTAAGACCTTATTTATCGTCGCTTTGCCTAGAGGAGCATCGTCTTCTTCAAAAAACACTTCGTCTGGAATACTAAAAACCGGTTCTTGTCTATAAGAAATAGGAGGTTCTGCGCGTAAACTTGTAATTTCAACCTTATTATCTTCTCGTTCTTCGTCCGTTTTACTAGAATGAGGTTTACCCGTATTAATATCTGTTTTACTATTTTGCAATTTAGGTAAAGATGGTAGAGATAGCATAGAGACGGTTTTAGGGAATTCGATAAGTTTTTTACCACTCCAAATAACGCTTTCACCTACCGTATCAATAAACTGAAACCAAGATACTCCAGTAGCAAGGGTACAACCGGTAAGAAAAAAGCATAATAATAATAATACCGTCCCGACAAAATTAAAGTGAGGAAGCAATGCATCGCTTATAATATCACCCATTGCGCCGCCGGCAGACACACTGTAAAAATCATCAAAATTAATACTCGCAATGCCGGTGAAGCCAAAAACAAGAAATACCACCCCAACTAATCGAAGCGCTATGGTTAAGTAGTCGAGTTCGGTTAAACTTTTCAAGTGCAGAAATATAAACCAGCCGATAAAGGCCAGTACAAAAGGAACCAAATAAGCGGTAATACCAAAGGTAAATAATAAGATATCAGCAAAATAAGCCCCGACTGGGCCCATGATATTCTGCACGTCAGTTTGCAAACCAGCTTGGCTCCAGCCCGGGTCACTTGGGTGAAAGTAAGCTAGTGCGAGTAAAAGAAAAAATGATAACGCACATGATACAATCATGCCAACTTCCATTAAGCGCTGAACGCCTGATAATCTTGCCATTATTATTAATTTCGTCTCTAAAGGTTAAAAAAATGTTGAGTAGAATAGTGATTCATTTGAGGGCTCAAGATTATCATATTCAAATAGGCTAAACAGCTTAATATCTTACTTTACACCAATATTTATATTGGCAGTCTGTTTAACTTCTTCCATAACTACATAAGTGCGCGACGCGCTTACGCCCGGCAACATTAACAAAACGTCTCCTAAGAGTTTGCGATAGCTTGCAATATCGGCAACTCGCATTTTCAGCAAAAAATCAAAATTTCCCGACACTAGATGACATTCTTGAATATCGTCGTACTGTTGGACCGCAGCAGAAAATGCTGTAAAAATCTTTGGAGAAGTTTTTGTTAGTGTGATTTCTACGAATACTAGCATGCCAGCATCTAATAAACTGGGATTAAGCAAGGCATGATACCCAATAATAAAGCCTCGCTCTTCAAGCCTTCTTACTCTTTCGAGACAAGGGCTAGGGCTTAAGCCGACTATTTTCGATAATTCAATATTTGATATTTTGCCATTTCTTTGCAACTCTTTCAAAATGCTTCTATCAATTCTATCAATATGTTTATTCGCCGAAGGTAACAAAATATAATCTGGTTAATTGTGTATTTGACGATATTATATATGATAATTAACCTTATTTCGAAACTTTTCTTGTTAACAAATATATTACAATCGCTTTCTTTTTATCGAGCTGGAAATATTTATGATTGTTGGTGTACCAAAAGAAATTAAAAACCACGAGTACAGAGTAGGTTTAACGCCTGCCGGTGTAAAAGAGTTTGTTAGTCATGGGCATCAAGTTATAGTGCAATCAATGGCGGGTCACGATATTGGATTTACCGATGATTTGTACATGCAGGCGGGTGCATCAATTATTGATAAAGCTGAAGATATATTTGCGCAAGCTGAGATGATCATAAAAGTGAAAGAGCCTCAAACAAGCGAATGTAAAATGCTGCGTGAAGGTCAAATTCTGTATACCTATTTACACTTAGCCCCTGATCCGGCCCAAACAATATTGCTAGTTGAATCTAAAGCAACGTGCATCGCTTATGAAACCGTTACAGATAATGAAGGTGGCTTACCACTTCTTGCGCCAATGAGCGAAGTCGCGGGCCGGATGTCGGTCCAAGCAGGAGCTCATTTCTTGGAGAAAGCACATGGTGGCAGTGGCACCCTACTTGGCGGTGTGCCGGGTGTTGCTTCTGGTAAAGTTCTGATCATTGGCGGCGGCGTAGTAGGAACTAATGCAGCTAAAATGGCTGTTGGTCTAGGCGCAGATGTCACCATACTTGATAGATCTTTACCACGTTTGCGAGAGTTAGATGATATTTTCAATTCGCAAATAAAAACCATTTATTCTACAGAAGAAGCAATTGAACATTATTCATCAAGAGCGGATTTAATCATTGGCGCAGTGCTAGTACCCGGAGCAGCAGCACCTAAGTTGCTTAATAGAGAACATATTAAAAATATGAAACCAGGCTCGGTGTTAGTGGATGTAGCAATTGATCAGGGCGGATGTTTTGAAACTTCGAAAGCGACAACGCATCAAGACCCTGTTTATATTGTTGACGATGTCGTTCATTATTGTGTGGCTAACATGCCTGGCGGCGTGGCAAGAACCTCAACCATCGCTTTGAATAATGCGACATTAAGATATGGTCTTGCATTGGCGAATAAAGGCGCTAAACAAGCTATGTTAGATGAACCGCATTTACTCGACGGATTAAACGTGCATAAAGGATTAGTAACTTATAAAGCGGTTGTTGATGCCTTAGGTAAAACGCTGAATCTAGAATACTGTGAAGCAGCAAAAGCCTTAAGTCTATAAATTTGTATGCTAATTTAATGTGGATATATATGCTTTGCTATAGTCCAAGCGAAGCATTTATACTCTTAAGAGCTGCGGCAGGATTTTCTGCTTTGGTAATAGGCCTTCCCATAACCAAATAATCTACGCCTGCTTGAATAGCTTGCGTAGGTGTCATAACTCTTACCTGATCATCCAAACTACTCCCTTGAGGACGAATTCCCGGCGTTACTAAGCAAAAACTAGCATTGACTTGAGTGCGTAACATTTTCGCTTCTTGCGCAGAACAAACAACACCGTCTGCACCAGAAGATTGCGCTAATAATGCGAGTTCAGACACTTTGTGACTAATACTTGAAGCGTTATAAACACTGGCGAACTGACGCTCATCCATGCTGGTTAAAATAGTAACTGCAGTTAACAAAGGGGGATTGATAACCGATTGCGCAGCTTCTTTAGCCGCACTTATCATATCAGGGCCGCCACTTGCGTGAACGTTTACCATCCATACCCCAAGGCTACTCGCAGCACTAACCGCTTTTGCAACTGTATTTGGAATATCATGAAATTTTAAATCTAAAAAAACGTCAAAACCTTGGTCAACTAAATACCTTACCCAATCAGGCCCAAACAAGGTAAACATTTCTTTACCTACTTTTAGTCTGCAAGCTGAGGGAGACAATTGGGATACTATTTTTTTTGCACTACTTAGTGCATCAACATCTAACGCCACAATAACGGGCGAAGCACATGTTATTTTACTCACCGTCAAGTCCTTTAATTGGTTTAATTACAGACCATTTTTTACAGGATGGACACAGCCAATAAAGTCGTCGACCTGAAAATCCACAGCTATGACATCGATATTTAGGACGCTGCGCTATTTGTTTATCAATTAGTTGCTGTAAGTTATCAATGCTTCTTTTAGTACGTTCGTCATCTACCATCTTTTGATATAGGGATAATAACGATTTAAATCCGCGCATTGTGGGATGTTGATCGAGCTGTTTTAGTAAAATATCTACAGCAGGTTCAATTTGTCCTTTTCTGGCGATAATATTAACTTTCGCAATATATGAAGACGCACACTTCTGCCAATAGGGTTCAAGCAATTTTTCAAGTTTGTCCCAGCCATCTGTTTTACCTGCACTGGTTTCTAGCAGCGGTATAGCTTCACTTAACCAATCAATATCACGTTTGGGTATTTCGCTCAAATAATCAGTTGCTTGATTATAATCTTCTTGTTTAATCGCTAACTTTCCAAGTTCGAGCCACGCCCTGATTTGCTTGCCTTCTACCATCACCGCTTTTTTTAATGTGTTCTGAGCTTCATCTAGTTTGTTTTCTGCAATAAGATCGACTGCCTGTTCACAGTAAAAATGAGATAACAGTAAATATAGATGCTCGTCATTTGGCGTTATTTTTAAACTACGACTTGCCAGTTCAACCGCTTTATTCCACTCTTTGGTAACTTGATAAATACTAAACAGCTTTTGTTGAGCAACACCAAAATGGCGGTCGTTCTCCAATAATTGTATAAAAACACCTTCGGCTCTCTCAAGAAAGCCGGCTAACAAATAGTCAGTTCCTAGTTCAACCAAGGCTAAAGCTTCTTGTTTTTTACTTATTTCGTCTCGACTAATAAGGTTTTGATGCACACGAATAGCGCGGTCAAGTTCACCTCTATGGCGAAAAAAGTTGCCCATTGCAATATGCGTTTCAATAGTGTCGTTGTTAACGCTGATCATCTTTATTAACGTATCAACGGCTTTATCAGGTTCGTCTGACAATAAAAAGTTAAGTCCTTTATAATAGTGATTCGCTAAAATTGACGATTGTTTGCGCTGTGTTGAGCGCAAACTGTTACGCCCCATCACCCAGCCGTATGCGGCAGCAACAGGGAGCAAAAGGAAAAGAGCTTCTAACATTTAGTCATTCTTCGTGGTAGAAAGTTTTTCTAAGCGGCGTCGCATAGAGCGAAACCTTACTTTTAGCGCTAAGTATTTAGTCAAAATTGTAACAAAACCTAATATAAAGCCTACCGCTATACAGACGACCATAAAGCTAGAAATACGCATGTCAATTTGTGCTACTAAATAATTAATGGTAACAACATCTGCATTTCTAAAACCAACAACAACAGCGATCATAATAAGAACAATCGCTAATATCAGTAAGACAATTCCTTTCATACCTATCCTATGTGTCTTTAAGAATAAAGGAGATTAAAAACGCAAGTGTAGACTATAAATCTACTCTATCGCGTAATTCTTTTCCTGCTTTAAAATGAGGGACGTGCTTACCCAACAACTCAACGGTTTCACCGGTTTTAGGGTTTCTACCCACGCGCGGAGCACGATAATGTAACGAAAAGCTGCCGAAGCCTCTAATCTCGATACGATCGCCACGCTGTAGCGTTTGTGCCATTTGTTCTAGTAGTTCTTTAACTGCGTCTTCTAACTCTTTGCCTTGTAAATCATTTGTATGAATGGCTAAGCGTTCGATTAGTTCTGATTTGGTCACGTAAATACTCCAAAAAAATTAATTGAGTATTGGAAACCTATTGGAAAGATAAGATGGAGCGGCAGGATATGCCGCTCCGAATAGCAAAATTACTCGCCTTTAGCCGCTTTAAATGCTTCAGCCATTGCACTTGCAAAGCCTGCATCTTCGGGTTGGTTATTCACTTTATCAAGGGCGTCTTTCTCATCCGCTTGATCTTTCGCTTTAACCGACAAGGTAATTACACGATTCTTACGATCAACACCTGTGTATTTCGCTTCAATGATATCACCTACTTTAACGATATCACTTGCATCTTCAACTCTTTCACGAGCTAGGTCACCAATTCTGATATAACCGTCAACTTCTTCTGCTAAGTTAACTGTCACACCTTTAGCATCGGCTTCAATAACAGTTCCATTAACAATAGCACCTTTCTTTATATCTGTCAGATACTTATTGAACGGATCTTCGTCAATTTGTTTAACACCTAGTGAAATACGCTCGCGCTCAGGGTCAACCTGTAATACAACAGCACTGATTTCGTCGCCTTTCTTATAATCACGTACAGCTTCTTCACCTTGTTTCTGCCATGAAATGTCAGATAAGTGAACAAGACCATCGATGCCGCCGTCAAGACCAATAAAGATACCAAAGTCAGTGATAGACTTGATCTTACCAGATACTTTGTCACCTTTTTCGTGTGACTTAGCAAAGGTTTCCCAAGGATTATCAATACACTGCTTAAGACCTAAAGAAATACGACGACGTTCTTCGTCAATTTCAAGTACCATAACGTTCACAACGTCACCTAAGTTCACAACTTTAGATGGGTGAATGTTTTTGTTAGTCCAATCCATTTCAGAAACGTGAACAAGACCTTCTACACCGTCTTCAATTTCAACAAAGCAACCGTAGTCAGTTAAGTTTGTGACTGCACCACTTAACTTAGCACCTTCTGGATAACGATGTGCAATTTCTTGCCATGGATCGCTGCCCATTTGCTTCATGCCTAATGAAACGCGTGATTTTTCTTTATCAAACTTAAGAACTTTAACGTTAATTTCGTCACCAACGTTAACGATTTCACTCGGATGCTTAACGCGTTTCCAAGCCATATCGGTAATGTGAAGTAGTCCGTCAACACCACCTAAATCTACGAACGCGCCGTAGTCGGTTAGATTCTTAACGATACCTTTAACTTCATCGCCTTCTTCTAAGTTAGCAAGTAATTGATCGCGCTCTGCGCTGCTTTCAGCTTCAATTACGGCGCGTCGTGAAACAACAACGTTGTTACGTTTTGCGTCTAACTTAATTACTTTAAATTCTAACTCTTTACCTTCAAGGTGAGTCGTTTCACGTACTGGACGCACGTCAACTAATGAACCTGGTAAAAATGCGCGAACCGTATTAACTTCAACTGTAAAGCCGCCTTTAACTTTACCGTTAATGATACCTTTAATGGTCGCTTTCTCGTCGTAAGCTTTTTCAAGCTCAACCCAAGCTTCGTGGCGCTTAGCTTTTTCGCGAGACAAAATAGTTTCACCGAAACCGTCTTCAACTGCATCTAGAGCTACGTCAACTGAATCACCTACGGCGACTTCAAGTGTGCCATCGGCTGCTTTAAACTGCTCGATAGGGATAGCACTCTCTGATTTAAGACCAGCGTCAACAAGAACAATGTCTTTATCGATAGATACTACAGTACCTTTTACAATTGCGCCTGGGCGCGTTTCTAATTGCTGGAGGCTTTCTTCAAAAAGTTGTGCAAAATTTTCAGTCATATTCACATTCTAAGTTAATCCGACCATTCAATCCTGAAATGACGGGGTTATTAAATTTCCCAAATTCGTCCTGTATTTGGGTAACGAAATGCAATTATTTGTCAAAACCAAAGATTTTAGAATCTATAAATTCTTTAGCCAATTCAAATACTTGCTCTATACCTAGTGCTGTAGAGTCAATCTCTAAAGCATCATTAGCCGCTAGTAAAGGCGCGGTACTTCTATTTAAATCGCGCTCGTCCCTAGCTTGTATATCTGCTAAAAGGCGCGACATTTTAACATCTTGCCCCATAGCTTTCAACTGTTCATATCGTCGCTGTGCTCTTGTTTGAGCACTAGCGGTTAAAAATATCTTAGCGATGGCATTGGGGAACACGACCGTTCCCATATCTCTGCCATCGGCAATAAGACCAGGTAAATCGGCAAACGCTCTTTGTCGTCTAAGCAATGCTTCTCTGACAAGGGGTATGGCGGCCACTTGTGAAGCTGCACTTCCAACGTCTTCAGAACGAATATCATCAGTAACATCTTCCCCTTCTAAAATAACGCGGTTGCCTTTACTGGTAACCGAAAACGTTACATCTAACCCCGTCGCTAAAGGCGTTAAACCTGCCACATCGTCAAGCGCTATATCATGATGCAACGCGGCTACTGATAAAACTCGATAAATAGCGCCGCTGTCTAAAAAATGCCATTTATATGCGTCCGCCAACATACTACTGAGAGTGCCTTTACCCGCGCCACTAGGTCCATCAACTGTCACTATTGGTATATCGTGCATTTTTGAGCTTCCTTTCTTAGAAAAACGCGGCGATTATACGCCCATGTCATAAATGTGCAAACTTGATTATTGGTTAGGCTCAATACGATTTTTACAATCTTTCACATATTTGATTAAATTGTTCAAAATAGTTAGGAAAGGTTTTAGCCGTGCATTTGGGATCATTAATAGTTACGCCGCAGGTATCGTCTAAGGCAACCAACGAAAAACACATTGCCATGCGATGATCATTGTAGGTATCTATTGCCGCATGCTTAATTCTTTTTGGCGGCGTGATTTCAATATAGTCTTCGCCTTCAACTACTTGCGCACCTACCTTTCTGAGTTCAGTGGCCATGGCAAAAAGGCGGTCGGTTTCTTTAACACGCCAATTATATATATTACGAATGCACGTTGTGCCTTTTGCAAACAAGGCCGTTGTAGCAATGGTCATTGCAGCATCGGGTATATGATTCATGTCCATATCAATCGCGTTCAACTGATTAGCATTTACCGTGATACTATCGTCTTCCCAAGTCACCATAGCGCCCATCTTTTCCAGTACATCGGCAAAGCCAATATCACCTTGAATGCTTTTACTGCCAATGCCTGAGACCTTTACTGAGCCTCCTTTAATAGCCGCTGCTGCTAGAAAATAAGAAGCCGAAGAAGCGTCGCCTTCGACTAAAAAATTACCCGGTGAGCGGTATTGCGAATTGCCAGAGATAACAAATTGTTGATACCCATCATTCTTAACCTCCACGCCAAATTTAGCCATGCAATCAAGCGTAATATCAATATAGGGTTTTGACACCAACGTACCAATAATATTAATTGTCACCGTATTTGACGCTAGCGATTTGCATAACAGCGGAGCGGCCATTAGCAATGCAGTTAAAAATTGACTCGACACACTGCCATCAATCGTAAAGGTATCTTGCTTTATGTTAGCTTGTTGTATTGAGATAGGCGGAAAGCCGTGGGTTTTTAAATATTGAATATTCGCGCCGGCTTTTATTAATTCATCCGCTAGGTCACCAATTGGGCGCTCTTCCATGCGTGGTTCACCGGTGAGTTCTACATCTACATTTGAAAACGCAAGTGCAGCGCACAAAGGTCGCATAGCGGTACCAGCGTTACCTAAAAAGAGCGTTAGATGATCTTTATTAGTGAATTTCCCGCCTATACCCTGCACAACACACTGAGTATTATTGTGGCTAAGTTCATAGTTTACACCCAATGCTTTTAGCGCGTTTAACATGTGGCGAATATCATCACTGTCTAGCAAATTTGTTAGTTTAGTTTGACCTTCACTTAAAGCCGCTAACAATAGCGCGCGGTTAGAAAGGCTTTTACTGCCTGGTAAATGTATATGGCCTGACACTTTAGTAACAGGCGAAAGCGTTAATTGCTGCATGATAATATTCATGCTCCTTAGTAATATTTTAAATTGAAAGTTTTATTATAACTAGCCGTTTACGCGCTCAAATTCTTGCATAAAATCGACAAGCGTTAAGACGCCATCTAGTTCCATTGCATTGTATATACTTGCGCGCATGCCGCCTACGTATCTATGCCCTTTTAAGGCGTGCAAGCCTTGCGATTCAGCTTTTTCTAAAAACAACTTATCAAGTTTTTCATCAGCAAGTTGAAACGTAACATTCATTTTTGAACGATTAGTCGTGTTAATTTTATTGCGATAAAAATCACTCTTATCAATAAACTCATAAAGTGTTTTACTTTTTAATTCATTAACAGCCTGAATAGCACTTACTCCGCCCTGTTCAAGCAACCATTCAAACACTAAACCCGCTAAGTACCACGAAAAAGTAGGCGGCGTGTTATACATGCTGTCATTTTCAGATTGCTCTTTATAGCTAAATACTGAAGGCGTGTCGGCACGTTCTAAACCAATTAAGTCGTCACGTACAATAACCACCGCTAAACCTGAAGGTCCAATATTTTTTTGCGCGCCCGCGTAAATGATGCCGTAGTCAGATACATTAATACTTTTTGATAGAATATTTGAAGACATATCGGCCACCACAGGTACCTGCCCAGTTTTAGGTACCCAATTGATTTCTATGCCGTCTACTGTTTCATTTGGGCAATAGTGAAAGTATGCAGCTTGTTCATCGTATTCCCACATTGACTGATCGGGCACACAAATTAGGCCATTTTCTGTGTAATTTTCAGCAACCACTTCACTTTGCATATATTTGGCAGCCTCTGTCACCGCAATTTGTGACCACTGTCCAGAGACCAGATGTTGAGCCTTATTGCCCCGTTTCGCTAGGTTCATCGGTACCGAAAAAAATTGACCTCGGCCACCGCCCTGCAAAAACAAGACTTTATAATTGCGCGGAACGGATAGTAATGACCTTAAATCGGCTTCTGCTTTTTCAGCGACCTCTATAAAAGGTTTGCTGCGATGGCTAATTTCCATAACAGAACTACCTTGTCCATTCCAATCAATAAGCTCATTTTGCGCTCTTTTTAACACCGCTTTTGGCAAAACTGCAGGGCCGGCACTAAAATTATATATTGTCATTTAATTTTCTCTTTATAAAAAAAAAGCAGCAAACTTTAAATATGTTTGCTGCTTCTATGCTTCGGTTTTAAGTCGTACTTACAACCGTAATGTTATCAACAAACTAACTTCTTATTCGTTTTCGTCATCAGCAGATGAATCGATATTAGATGCGTTATCATCAGGCGCCCCGTCACTATCATCACTACTTGTATTAGCATCCGTTTGCAAACTTAGATTTTCAGCTTCAGTTTCTTCGCCGTCATCAAGCGCTATGAACTCATCTTCAATCACTTCGTCAATGCGTTGTAAACCTACCACAAGCTCATCTGAAGCTGTTCTAATTAAACGCACGCCTTGTGTATTACGACCTACTCTTGATACTTCAGAAACGCGCGTTCTTACTAATGTGCCTTTATTACTAATTAACATCATCTCGTCGGTTTGGCTTACTTGGACCGCCCCTACCACTAAACCATTACGCTCAGACACTTTGATTGAAACAACGCCTTTCGTCGCTCGGCTTTTCGCTGGATACTCCGACACTGACGTGCATTTACCAAAACCGTTTTCAGTTGCAGTTAATATGTCGCCTTCTTTATTTGGAATAATAAGCGACACAACACGTTCAGTATCACTAATACGAATACCTCGAACACCTGTTGCCGTGCGGCCCATGGGACGTACTTGTTCTTCACTGAAGCGAACTACTTTACCCGCATCCGAGAACAACATAATTTCAGATGAACCATCGGTTAAATCAACCCCTATTAATTCATCACCTTCTTTTAAGTTAACCGCAATAATGCCGTTTGCTCTTGGACGAGAGTATTGAATTAATTCCGTCTTTTTAACCGAACCTGACGCGGTTGCCATAAACACGTATTTACCTGCTTCAAATTCTTGGATGGGTAATATTGCAGTAATGCGCTCGCCTTCTTCAAGCGGTAAAATATTGACAATAGGGCGACCTCGGGCATTTCTGCTAGCAAGGGGTAATTGATACACTTTTAGCCAATACAAGCGCCCACGAGTAGAGAAACAAAGAATATGGTCGTGGGTATTAGCCACTAACAATTTCTCAATGAAATCTTCGTCTTTCATTTTAGTCGCTGATTTGCCTTTACCGCCGCGACGCTGTGCCTCGTAGTCAGACAGCTTTTGATATTTAACGTAACCCTCGTGTGATAATGTGACCACTACTTCTTCACGCTCTATTAAATCTTCAATATCAATATCGTGACTAGCTGCTGTAATTTCTGTGCGACGCTCGTCACCAAACTCATCGCGAACACTTAATAGTTCTTCAGTTATGACTTCCATCAAGCGCTCTGAGCTTCCTAAAATCAGTAATAATTCAGCGATTACTTCAATTAAGTTTCGATACTCTTCAAGTATTTTGTCGTGCTCTAAACCCGTTAATTTGTTTAAGCGTAAGTCGAGTATTGCTTGTGCTTGCTCTTCGGTTAAATAGTATAAACCATCTCTAATACCATATTCGCTGGCAAGCCAATCAGGTCTAGCGGCATCGTTTCCGGCGCGTTCTAACATTTGCGCGACATCGCCTAATTGCCAACCCAAAGAGATTAATCCTTTTTTGGCGTCGGCAGGACTATTAGATGCTTTTATGAGCTCAATGATAGGATCAATATTAACCAGCGCGATCGCTAAGCCTTCTAAAATGTGTGCACGGTCTCGGGCCTTTTTGAGTTCATAAACAGTACGTCTTGTCACTACTTCGCGACGATGCAGTACAAAGGCTTCTAGCACTTCTTTTAGGTTAAATACTTTGGGCTGGGTTTTATCGAGCGCGACCATGTTAATCCCAAACACAGTTTGTAACTGCGTTAGTGAATATAAGCGGTTAAGTAAAACCTCAGCCGATTCATTTCGTCGAACTTCAATTACAATGCGCATACCGTCTTTATCAGATTCGTCACGCAGCGCAGATATCCCTTCTACCTTTTTTTCTTTGACCAAGTCGGCCATTTTCTCAATCAATCGTGCTTTATTTACTTGATAAGGAATTTCATGCACGATAATGGTTTCTTTACCATTTTCTTCTTGTTCTATCTCAGCTCTTGCGCGCAAGTAGATTTTGCCGCGACCCGTTTTATAAGCGTCAATAATACCTTGACGACCGCTAATTATAGCGGCGGTTGGAAAGTCAGGACCGGGGATAAATTCAATGAGTTCTTCAATAGTGATATCGGGATTCTTAATTAATTCGATACAACCATTAATCACTTCGGTGATGTTATGCGGTGGGCAGTTTGTTGCCATGCCTACTGCTATACCTGAAGAACCATTGACGAGTAAATTAGGCACCCTTGTAGGCATAACTTCGGGAATATGTTCTTGACCATCATAGTTGGGCACAAAGTTGACGGTTTCTTTATCAAGATCTGCTAGTAGTTCGTGGGCAATTTTTGACATGCGTATTTCTGTATAACGCATTGCGGCAGCTGAGTCACCATCTACCGAGCCAAAGTTTCCTTGTCCATCAACTAGCATATATCGTAACGAGAATTTTTGCGCCATGCGAACAATTGTATCGTACACAGCACTATCACCATGAGGATGATATTTACCGATAACATCTCCAACTACCCTAGCCGATTTTTTATAAGGTTTGTTAAAGTCGTTTTTTAGTTCGCTCATCGCGAACAATACGCGTCTGTGAACGGGCTTTAGGCCATCTCGCACGTCTGGTAGAGCTCTACCGACTATTACACTCATGGCATAGTCGAGATATGAGTTTTTTAATTCTTCTTCAATATTAATGGGCGTAATATCTTTGGCATTATCAGACATAAACTGCATGATCCTTTTAGGTGTAATCCCTTAACATCTGACCTTATTCATTACATAAATGAAAATGAGTCTGAGTAATGGGATTACTTTGTTATTATTCACGTTTTTGAAGTAGCATAGTATCATTAAGTCAGGCAAAACTGTAGCATGATCATCGTATGAAATATCTTAAAATTACGCATTGGCGGTATTTTAGGCCACTACTTTCAATTTTGAATGCTTAGTTTGCCAAAATTGGACTAAAACGGGCAAGCAAACAAACTTTATTGAGCAAGGAATAAATATGAGTAACGTAGACGCTGCAGAATTGGCGAAGTTTTCAGAACTAGCGGATAGTTGGTGGGACACACAAGGTGAATTCAAGTCTCTACACGACATTAATCCTTTGCGGGTCGATTTAATAGAACAGCAAGTTAATGGATTATTTGATAAGCAGGTTATTGATATTGGTTGTGGCGGCGGTATTTTATCTGAAGCGTTAGCAGCGCGCGGAGCAAATGTTACCGGGTTAGACATGGTTAGCGCATCTTTGGATGTGGCAAACCTGCATCGCTTGGAAAGTGGCGCAAAAGTCGAATATGTGCTTTCTACTGCTGAAGATTGGGCATTACAGCATGCGCAACAGTACGATGTGGTTGCTTGCTTAGAAATGCTTGAACACGTTCCTGATCCAGCCTCTGTCGTTAACGCTTGCGCTAGCCTCGTTAAACCCGGTGGGAAGGTTATATTTTCAACCTTAAATAGAAATATGAAGTCTTACTTAATGGCGATAGTGGCGGCCGAACACCTTTTAAATATGGTGCCAAAGGGCACTCATAATCATGCCAAATTTATTACCCCAGCCGAATTAGTGCGCATGATTGATAAAACAAGCTTGGCGCCAATATTTATGACCGGCCTACATTTTAATCCCTTCACTAAATCGTATTATCTTTCAGACCACAATATAGATGTAAATTACTTTATTGTATGTGAGCGCTAGCGATTTATAAGCCGTTTAGCACATGTGTAATAAGTGCACAAATATCGTGCTCATTATGCGCGTTAGTTTGAAAAACAAGTTATTTATAACTAATTGATACAAGGAAAAATATTTTTCCTAAAAGTCTTGCAAGTAAAAAAACACTTCACTCATTTGCACTGTTAGGTTAGCCAACACTAACCAATTAACTTGCGTCAATTATTTGACGCAAAACACAACATATAGTGATTGCAAACGAACCTACAACACATTATCTTGTGTATGCAGGTATAAGCCGATGTGACAAAAATAATACATATCCGTTGTTTTCAAACCGCTCTGGCCAGCGAAATGTATAGAGATAAAATGTATTGTTGAGCATTATTATTTTCAAAATGTGCAAGTAATGTCTGCAATATTTGTCAATTAGGCTAGCTAACTGAAGCGCATGAAAAGATCGACTAAAAATGTACTGCGCTTATAAAAGAGATAGTTATCTCCACCGTTTCACAAACTTAAGTAAAAGAGCACCATAATAATGAACAATAATTTATTGGTTACTAAACGCGATGGTTCACAAGAGGCTATCGATCTTGAAAAAATTCATAAAGTCGTTACTTGGGCCGCAAAAGGTCTAGAAGACGTATCAGTTTCGCAAGTTGAAATAAAAGCGCAAATTCAGTTTTATAATGGTATTAAAACGGCTGAAATTCACGAAACTATGATTAAGTCTGCAGCCGATCTTATCACCACAGAAACCCCAGATTACCAATATTTAGCTGCGCGTTTGGCAATTTTTCATTTGCGTAAAAAAGCCTATGGACAATTTGAACCGCCACACTTATATAAACAAGTGCGGGACATGGTAGAACAAGGAAAATACGATAAACACTTGTTAGAAGACTATACGCAAGAAGAGTTTAACCTGATGAATGGGTTTATAGAGCACTCTCGCGATATGAATTTTAGCTATGCCGCAGTTAAACAGCTTGAAGGTAAATATTTAGTACAAAATAGAGTTACCGGTGCAATATATGAAAGTGCTCAATTTTTGTATATTTTGGTGGCCGCTTGTTTATTTGCAAAATATGATAAGTCTGAACGACTCGATTATGTGAAACGCTTCTATGATGCGACGTCTATGTTCAAAATTTCCCTACCAACGCCTATTATGGCTGGCGTGCGCACCCCTACTCGTCAATTCAGCTCTTGTGTATTAATTGAAGCTGGTGACAGCTTAGATTCTATAAATGCCACCGCCAGTGCTATTGTTAAATATGTAAGTCAGCGTGCGGGAATTGGTATTAATGCGGGTCGAATTCGCGCCCTTGGCAGCCCAATTCGAGGTGGTGAGGCATTTCATACCGGCTGTATACCGTTTTACAAGCACTTTCAAACTGCGGTTAAAAGCTGTTCACAAGGCGGCGTGCGTGGTGGTGCAGCTACTTTGTTTTACCCAATATGGCATTTAGAAGTTGAGTCATTACTGGTGCTTAAGAACAATCGCGGCGTTGAAGAAAATCGTGTACGTCACCTTGATTATGGCGTTCAGTGCAATAAATTAATGTATACGCGAATGCTCAAAGGTGAACATATAACATTGTTTAGTCCTTCAGACACACCGGGACTATACGATGCATTTTTTGCCGATCAAGACGAGTTTGAACGGTTATACGTACAATATGAAAATGACGACAGCATTCGTAAAAAACGTATTAAGGCGCTTGATCTTTTCAGTCAATTTATGCAAGAACGAGCCAATACTGGACGTATTTACTTACAAAATGTAGACCACTGCAACACGCATAGCCCATTTGATCCTAGTGTTGCTCCAGTGCGTCAAAGTAACCTGTGTCTTGAAATTGCATTGCCCACCAAACCCTTGCAACATATTAACGATCCTGATGGTGAAATTGCCTTATGCACCCTATCCGCTTTTAACCTTGGTGCTATAGACAGTTTAGAAGATCTTGAAGAACTGGCAGACTTATCAGTAAGGGCACTTGATAGTTTGCTCGACTATCAAGACTATCCAGTTCCTGCTGCTTATAACGCGACTATGGGTCGTCGAACCTTGGGAATAGGCGTAATTAACTTTGCCTATTACTTAGCTAAAAATGGCGTTAAATATTCAGATGCAAGTGCAAACGGGCTTATTCATAGAACCTTTGAAGCCATACAATATTATTTATTAAAAGCATCAAACAACTTGGCGAAAGAGAAAGGTGCCTGTCCGAAGTTTAATGAAACAACGTACTCCAAAGGGTTGTTACCAATTGATACCTATAAAAAAGACGTCGATAAAATTTGTTCAGAACCCTTGCATTATGATTGGGACACCTTGCGCAAAGATATTGTTGAACACGGCTTACGCAATAGTACCTTGTCTGCATTAATGCCTTCTGAAACGTCATCGCAAATATCAAATGCAACTAACGGCATTGAACCACCGCGCGGGCACATTAGTATAAAACAAAGTAAAGATGGTGTATTAAAGCAAGTGGTGCCTGAATACAAGCGTTTGAAAGATGCATATGAACTGATGTGGGATTTACCCTCCAACGATGGCTACCTTCAGTTAGTTGCCATTATGCAGAAATTTATCGACCAAACAATTTCGGCAAATACGAGTTACGATCCGGGTAAATACGAGGGCAACAAAGTTCCTATGAAAGTTTTGTTAAAAGACCTATTAACGTCTTACAAACTGGGTATAAAAACACTTTACTATCACAATACTCGAGACGGTGCGTCAGACAAATCTGATGCCGAAATGGCGATAGACGCTAGTAAAGCCAATGCACAAGAAGTGGTTATTCAAGAAGACGAAGACTGCGAAGGTGGGGCTTGTAAAATTTAGCAGCATGTTCACCATTTACAAAAAAAAGCGCCATTAATAAACGTTAAACCTGTTATTCAATGGCGCTTATCATACGCTGTATAACCGCAGTCAATAACGGTTAATTACTACTAGGCATTGTTAAAATCAATATGAAATATACAACTTTTAATCAAAAAACCATCGATACCATGATAGAGCCGATGTTTTTCGGCAATTCGCTAAATGTGGCGCGTTATGATCAGCAGAAGCACCCTATTTTTGAAAAGCTGATAGAAAAACAAATTTCATTTTTCTGGCGGCCAGAAGAAGTTGATGTGAGCAAAGACAGAGTTGATTTTGCTAAGTTAAGCGACGCTGAAAAACACATATTTATCTCTAATTTAAAATATCAAACATTACTCGACTCGGTTCAAGGACGTTCTCCAAACATTGCGTTTTTGCCAATTATTTCATTGCCAGAACTAGAAACATGGGTAGAAACGTGGTCATTTTTTGAAACCATCCATTCTCGTTCTTACACGCATATTTTACGAAATTTATTTTCTAATCCAAGTGAAGTGTTTGATGACATTGTGGTAAACGATGAAATTAGACGTCGTGCTACCGATATTTCAAAATATTACGATGATTTAATTTTTGCCACTCAATTGTATCAATCACAAGGTGAAGGTACGTTTGAAGATAACGGTAAAAGCTATGTGGTTAATGTTAGAGAATTAAAGAAAAAATTATTTTTGTGCATGAACTCTGTTAATGCCCTTGAAGCGATTCGTTTTTATGTCTCTTTTGCGTGTACGTTTGCCTTTGCAGAACGCGAGTTAATGGAAGGCAACTCTAAAATTATTCGCTTAATTGCGCGCGACGAAAATATTCATTTAACCAGTACGCAGCACATACTTAATTTGTGGAGTAAAGGGAAAGACGATCCTGAAATGGCAGAAATTGCTAACGAATGTGCGGATGAAGCGCGAGAAATATTCCTTACAGCGGTTCGCCAAGAAAAAGAATGGGCAAAATATTTGTTTAAAGACGGCTCTATGCTTGGTTTAAATGAATCAATTTTGTGTGACTATGTTGAATACATCGCGAACCAGCGTATGGGCGCAATTGGAATGGCGCTAGAGTTTGACAGTAAAAGTAATCCACTTCCTTGGATGAATAACTACTTGAGTTCAGATAATGTGCAAGTAGCGCCTCAAGAAGTAGAGGTAAGTTCATACTTGGTGTCGCAAATAGATGCAGAAGTCAGTGCTGACGACTTTGGCGATTTTGACTTATAGCAGGCCTACAAATGCTAATGGTATGCGGTGTAAATACACCAACTGCCATTAGCTATTTTCTATCATGAATAATCAGTCACCCACACTTAATGAAGAAATTAACAAGCAGATCACGATTGATGGGCAAACGCTTGTGCATAAAGAAGGCGAAAGCATTTTAGACACACTTGAACGTGGAAATATTGAAGTTCATTTCAACTGCAGAGAGGGTTTTTGCGGTGTTTGTAGAACTAAATTGCTCTTGGGCTCAGTTGACTATCAAGTGGATCCGTTAGCATTTATTGATGATGATGAAATATTAACATGTTGCACCTACCCCACTTCACACATCAGTATAAAAGTGGAGTATTAGCATTTTGTTCTTTTCGCTATAAGTTCAAACCCAGTCTAGAAGCAACTTCAATATACGACTCCACAACCGAACCTAAACCTTGTCGAAAACGGTCTTTATCAAGCTTCTTCTTCGTATCTTTATCCCACAAGCGACATCCGTCTGGGGTAAATTCATCACCTAATACTATGTTTCCGTCTGCATCAGTTCCGAATTCCAGTTTAAAATCGACTAATAACATGCCGCCCTTATCGAACAAAGTGGTAAGCACTTTATTCACTTCAAAGGTAATCTTTTTCATTTTTGCAATTTGGTCTACACTGGCCCAGCCGAATGATACGCAATGTGATTCATTAATCATGGGGTCATGTAAAGCATCATTTTTCAAGAAAAACTCAAAGGTAGGCGGCGTAAGCGCCAGTCCTTCCTTTATGCCTAATCGTTTGCAAAGAGATCCTGCAGCAAAATTGCGCACGACGCACTCAACAGGGATCATATTTAATTTCTTCACTAAGCTGTCGTTATCACTTAACAAGGCTTCCACTTGCGTATTGATACCCGCTTGTTCTAAATGTTGCATAATAAAATGATTGAATTTATTATTAACTTCACCTTTACGGTCCAGTTTTTCAATTTTTTCACCATCAAAAGCAGAGGTGTCATCTCTAAAAGATAGAATAAGTTTAGTTGGATCGTCTGTAACGAAAACGGTTTTTGCTTTACCGCGATACAATTCACTAACTTTTTGCATTTTTACTCCACGCACAATACAATTGTACTCTTTAAATATCCAAGTTATCGGCGGCCATATATTCATTAAACATCGGGAATATATCCGTCACTTTTTTAGCATCAAATGCGACGCTCTCATTATCTTTAAAAGTAACGCTAGTTTTGGTTCCAGCGCGCTGAACAAAAAGTCGATAATTCTCTTCTTTCAAAGGTAATTTCTTATCTGCAAATAATCCAGACCAAAACCCTTCTTCTGAACCGTTGTAAACAACAAACATAATGCCAGACGATTGGTCCAAATCAATTACATCAAAGCCCATTTTTCGAAGCACGAGTAACAAACGGGGCCATGTATCATTATAAACGGCGTTGACTACGAATGCAGATTCACCATCACTATTAAACCCTAATTCAGAACTAAAACCTTCACGTATTTTTGCGATACGCTGAGATTGTGCTAAACGAACACCAACATCATACTCGGCAATGATGTAGTTTATAAAGCTAACTTCGTTATTGCGCATGCTTATTGGGTCTAACGAACTTAGCGCCGAATTACCATTTTCATCAATATAATCAACAATTTCCGTTTTTAGACTTGCCGTGCGCCCATGCGGTGCAACCGTTAAGGTTAACTTAAATTTTTTCGCCTGCTCAATCGAATCATTTGAAAATTCATACCATTTAGTGTCGACTTCAGTGACAGAAATAACCCAATCGGTTATTAAGATATTGCTGTCTCGATCAAAACTTTGTACACCAATATTGTTTTGCTCTAAATAAGACAACACCTTGTCCCAAATTGTTTTATCAAGAGAGCGTGTGTCATCAACTTGGTCAAAATTAACGGTTGCACTGTCGCTTCCCTCTTCAACATGAGAACCCGCCACAAGCGGTATGACTAATCGAGGTGAGCTCACCCGAATTTTGTTACCTACTAGCGCATCGGTGTTAGCAGACTTTAACTTTGGCAATTCGTACTGACTGGAGCGTGTCGGTGTATCAAGACCCTCAGGCACTTTCAATTCTACGTCTCTTTCCTGCACTTTCATATATTCATAATCACCAGACACACGTTCTCGTGTACCTGGGCTAGAGCATGCGCTTATTGAAGCCGCGCAAATAGCGATTAGAAGCTTAGTTTTCATTTAATTCTTTATTAATCCTAGTTCTTTTAACGCTAGTTCGATTGTGATTTGGTGATTTAGTTCAGGTAACACCATAGGTAATCGTAAAAAAGGAGACGTCATTTTATTCATTTTATACAAAGCCCACTTGGGCAGCACCGGATTCGGCTCAAGAAATATTTTGGCATGTAAGTCTTGAAGTTTATCATCTATTGCTTTTGACTCTTGTGCTTTGCCTGATAGCGCTAACTCACACATTTGCGCCATTTGCTTAGGCACAATATTCGCAGTTACGGATATAACGCCATGACCACCATTATTCATAAACTCGCAACCTGTGGCATCATCTCCACCAAATAATAAAAATTCTTTTGGTAGCAACATTTTCATTTCCGCTAGCCTTTGCATATCGCCTGTTGCGTCTTTTACACCAACAATATTGGGGTGTTTAGCAAGTATCGCGACCGTTTTAGTTTGCATATCTAGTGCGGTCCTTGACGGTACATTGTAAAGCATTAACGGTAAAGGGGAAGCGTCTGCAATTGCACTAAAGTGTGCTACTAGGCCCGCCTGCTGTGGCTTGTTGTAATATGGTACAACGCTCAAAAAGCCGTCAACACCCAATTTGCCAATTTCGGTTGTCAGAAAAACAGCTTCATCAGTTGCGTTTGCACCCGTACCCGCTATCACGGGTATGCGTTTAGCGGTGCGTTTTACGACAAAATCCACTACTTTGATATGTTCATCAAAAGGAAGGGTCGCAGATTCACCCGTTGTACCTACAGCCACTATTCCATGCGTACCATTTTCGATATGAAAATCAACGAGTGTGGCTAAACTTTTATAGTCCACTTCGCCCGAATCGAACATGGGTGTAACTAATGCGACATAACTACCTCTAAACATCTCTTTCCCCCCTGATTTTAATAGCGCAATAGTAGATGTCTCAAGGCCTAAAAACAAGCCTTTCGCACGCATTATACGCAGAAATACTAGATTTTGTGTGTTTATACAATCACGTTTAGATAAAAAAATGAATAATATATACAAACACGATATTATAACGTGACGCCTGAATAGCTTCGCAATTCGGTAAACCGGACTTTCAAAATGCAACAACTAATTATCAATATTTTGGGCAAAAGCTCGCTGACATCGTTAAGTGATATTGCGGCTTGCATCAGTCAACATCACTGCAACATTCTAGATAGTCGACACGCACAGTTTGGCACTGATTTTTCGTTAACGCTTATAGTAAGTGGTAGTCAAAGCGCAATTACAACTATGGAATTAGAGCTTTCAAGACTTTGCGTTGCGCATGATCTGCTAAGTATGATGAAACGTACCAGTGGGCATCAAAAACAAAACATAGAGATGCTTATTGGTTTAAGTTTTAGCGGTATAGATGCAACAGGCTTAATGCACTGTGTGATAAGTTTACTGGCTGCGTATAAGGTGTCGGTTAATGCCTTAAGGCAAAAAACCAAACCGCTAAATGGACAAATAGTCCTTGAATGCAAAATGATATTGTCTGCCCCAAAATCAATCGATTTAGATGTTTTTGATGCCCACCTAAAGTCTTTGCTCGACGGTTTAGGCTTACACGGCAAGATTACTCATACAACCAATAAGGAAGATTATGAATACACTGAAAGCTGGTGATAAAGCGCCTAGTTTTACGCTCCAAAACCAAGATCAGAAAGATGTTAGTTTACACGAGTTTGCTGGTGCGAAGGTATTAGTTTATTTTTACCCTAAAGCGTCAACTCCAGGTTGTACGGTTCAGGCAAAAGGGCTACGCAATAGTTTGACGCAATTACAGGCAAAAAACGTGACTGTATTGGGCATTAGCCCCGATCCCGTAAAACGTTTAAGCAAGTTTGCAGAAAAAGAGTCGTTAAACTTTGATCTACTATCGGATGAAGATCATGCTGTTGCCGATGAGTTTGGAGTGTGGGGATTTAAAAAATTTATGGGCAAAGAATATGATGGTATTCATAGACTGAGTTTTTTAATTGATGAACAAGGCGTTATTAGCCATGTTTTTGACAAATTTAAAACCAAAGATCATCATCAAGTCGTTCTAGATTGGTTGTCTTAGGCACTGTAAATAACCAAGGGGTTTTGCCACTAACCCCTATTCTAATGTATTTTTTTTATCATACTTGTTTGCGTGTCGTTTAAGGCTGGGCCTTAATTGCCGGGGGCGCGACTATTATTGGTGTAGACCAAGCGGTGATAAGCGCCTTAACTAATGTGGCTAATGGAATAGCAAAGAAAACCCCCCAAAATCCCCATAAGCCACCAAACAACAACACTGCCACAATGATATAAAGCGGATGCAAGCTGACCGCTTCTGAAAATAATATTGGCACTAACAAATTTCCATCAAGCGCCTGTATAACCATATACACAAATAACACATAACCAAATTCAGAGCTTAAGCCAAATTGGAACAGCCCTACTATCGCCACGGGAATCGTCACCACTGCAGCTCCGATATAGGGGATCAAAACAGAAAATCCTACCAATACCCCCAATAACACCGCAAATCTTAATTCTAGAATGAAAAACGCAATACCCGTGACGGTTCCTACAATAACAATTTCTATAACCTTGCCACGTATATAATTGGCTATTTGTGTGTTCATTTCTTCACCCACTTGCGTAATTAAACGTCTTTCGTTTGGTAAAATGGCTGAAATACTTTTTATAAATACGGGCTTGTCATTTAGCATAAAGAAAACCATTAAGGGTACCAACACCATATATATTAATAGTGCCGCTATATTGCCCAAAGAACTAAATGAAGCTGATAAAATTTGTTCTCCAAACTTCACTAAACGCTCATTCACACCTCCAAGCGCCGTTTGAATATATCCAACCTCAACAATATTTGGATATTTAGCGGGTAAACTGGCAATCCATGTTTGTGTTGAATTCCAGATGAGGGGAAATTCTTTTACCAAGGTCACGCCTTGTTTTGAAATGATAGGTATTAGGCTCACAGCTAAAATAAAACAAATTACAAAGAAAATGATTAAGGTAAAACTGGTGGCCAACCACCTTCTAATCCCCATCTTCTCCATTCGAGTAACCGGCACGTCTAATAAATAAGCTATCACAATTGCCACTAACACTGGCATTAAAATACCGCCAAAAACGTACAACATTAATGCAGTGATCAAAATTAACAGCAACAGCATAAGCGCATTAGGATCAGAAAATTTGCGTTTATACCAGTTACCAAATATACCAAACATGTAGGCTTCCTTTTTACAATTAGGGATTTAATAGAAGATAGATATGGTTGGCGCGGTTATTTCGCGTTATATTTAAATACGCTGAAACTTACCTGAGCTATTACAGTCTATAGAGAGTATAAATTATTAAGTCAAAGATGGAAGTAGCTAATTGACATGAAGTTATTATTTAATTGCATGATGGGGTTGTTTATCGGTATATGTAGTGTACTGACAACTTCTGCATGGTCACAATCAATTGACAACAAGCGCAATCAATTACCTGAAATTGGCGTGGTTGCCTCTGACTCTTTATCAATTGACAAGGAAAAAGTGATTGGTGACGTTGTGATGCGTCAACTTAGAGGACAGGCACCTTTAGTTCACGATCCTGTGCTGCAAGAATATATTCAAGGATTAGGTAATCAGCTTGTTATTAATGCCGATAATACGAAGTTTCCGTTTACCTTCTTTATGATCAATAATCCGGTAATTAACGCATTTGCGTTTTACGGCGGCCATATTGGTATTCATTCAGGATTAATAGCTCAGGCATCAACAGAAAGTGAGCTTGCTTCGGTCTTGGCCCACGAAATTGCCCACGTCACCCAGCGTCACTTGGCGCGCAGAGCTCAAATGGCTAACCGCAGCGCACCGCTTCAAATAGCGACTTTAATTGGTGGCTTATTATTAGCAATAGCCGACCCAGAGGCCGGAATTGCAGCCGTACAGGCAGGAGTTGCAGCGGGTGCTCAGTCGTCAATTAACTTTACTCGGAATAACGAACAAGAAGCCGACAACATTGGCATTAATATATTGTATCGTTCAGGTTTTGACCCACTTGGCGCACCTGGTTTTTTCGATAAGTTAGTTTCGCAGTCTCGCGGAAGTTCAAATCAGTTGGCCTTTTTGCAAACTCACCCTCTACCTGAAGCTCGCGTCTCTCAAGTCTCGTGCGCGCAGTTATGGCCAGCAAAAGGTAGCGCCTAGCTTGAACTTTCATTTGTCTAAAGCGAGAATACTGGCGCGATTTATGGGCAATCCAATGCGCAATATTGAGGTTTTTTCTAGTATTTTAAAAACAGGAAATAATGTTGAGCAGACAGCTGCAGCCTATGGTTTAGCATTGTCATACTTTGAAGCTGAGCAATATGCAAATTCTAAAGATATAATGGATGAATTGTTAAGTCGTTCTCCAGAAAATTTGTTTTATCTTGATTTAATGACTGACATCCATATTAAACAGAAACAACCACAACAAGCCATTTCAATGTTATTTCCGTTATGGCAAGGAAAGCCTCAAAACTCAGTGTTAACATTGAATTTAGCCAATGCCTACATTAGCAATGAGAACTTCAGTTTGGCCATTGACATGTTGCGTGACTTATTATTGGTTGATAAAGAAAACTTTTTGGCCTACCAATTACTCAATGATGCCTATAACCTAAACCAACAAAAGAAAGATGCACACATGGCCCAAGCAGAAATTTATGCACTAATTTCCGCTTATCCTCTAGCAATTGACGAATTACAGTATGCCTACAATCAATCTGGTACAGACTCAATTGAAAAGCTAAGAATAAAAGGTAGAATTTCACAACTTCGCGAAGCCCAAGCATCTATGATGCGTTTAAGTCTTTAAATATTTAGAACCTAGCCGTTCATTTTAGCGCCATTGTCGCTTCCGTTAGCGTTTTCACTGTTTGTTCACCTAGCATTTGGCCTGCTAATTCTCCCGACGGTTTTATGATAAAGGTCGCGGGCAAATATTGCGGTCTCTCAAATGGGAATGGTTGTTCTACCTGCGAAATAATTGGAAACTCTATATTGTATTTCTGCTTAAGACTTGTAAGTTCTTGTTCGGATAAATTGTCATAACTCACTGCAAATAATCTGACAGATTCAGGCGCTTGATGATAAAATTCATTTAATTCGGGTATTTCGCGCAAACACGGCGCACACCATTGTGCAAAATAATTGATCACAAGGGTTTGTCCTTTCAGATCACTTAGGGAGTATTGCTCGCCATCCAAGGTTTTAAAGTCATATTTAAGGCTATTGGCAACGTAAAGACCTGCACTTAATGCCATAATAGCAAGTGCACTTACACCCGCGGTTTTGATTAGTTTGCTTGACTTAAGCATGTAGTATTATCATCAATTAATTAACTAGGAATGTCATAATGCCTAAACCTATTTTATATCACAACCCCAGATGCTCTAAAAGCCGCCAAGCATTGGCTTTTATGCAAGACCAAGATATCGAGTTTTCGCTAGTTGAGTATCTAAAAACACCTTTAACGTTAGCGCAATTAACCAGCCTGTTGGCGGCTTTAAAAAATAATCAAGCCGTTAGCAGTGCGCACGATATGCTGCGTCCAAAAGAGACTGAATATAGCCTTGCTAAGCTTAATAAAGAAGCGAGTGATGCCCAAATTATAGAGGCTATTGCCGAATATCCGAAATTGCTTGAACGTCCTATCCTGTTACATAAGCGTAAAGCGGCAATTGGCAGACCGCTTGAAAATATTCAGGAATTATTAAATGACTAAAGTGTTGGTGCTATATTATTCAAAGCATGGTCGAACTCAAAATCTTGCACAACAAATAGCGTCTGGTATAGAACAATCGGGAGTAGAGGCTATAATAAGAACGGTCCCCGATCTTACCACCAATATTGCAAATGCTGATCAACCAAGCGTACCAGAGCAAGGTCATTTATATGTGACAAAGACCGATATTGCTCAATGCGACGGCCTTGCGCTGGGCAGCCCTGCTTACTTTGGTAATATGGCGGCGCCCATGAAATACTTTATCGACTCACTTACTGATGTTTGGCTAAAAGGTAGTTTAGTGGATAAGCCGGCATGTGTGTTTACTTCAAGTTCAAGCATGCATGGGGGTCAAGAAAGCACCCTGCTTTGTATGATGCTGCCACTATTTCACCATGGTATGTGTATACTAGGCTTGCCATATTCAGAACCTGAATTACACTCAACTACAAGTGGTTGTAGTCCATATGGCGTTTCTAGCGTAGCTATTAGTAAGAGTGATAATTTAAGTCAACATGAAAAAATATTAGCACTCGCCATGGGCAAAAGATTGGCAGAACACGTGCTAAAATTACAAGCATAATATAGGCGCATTTACGTTTAGTGATGTTTATATTTAGGCAAACACATCCTTATGTAACAGGTATTAAGAAAGGTATTTATGCAAGATAAAGCAAGCACAACCCACACTATAAATCCGCCTATGTCATCTAAGGTTAAAACGTATAGATACCTAGCGATGGCTAGTCATATTAGTTTACTGGTATGGATGTCAATTTGGTATTTAGTTCTGTCGGGGGCGCGAGATTATTCAGCCACCTTTATCATTGTTGTATATATATTGCCTTTAATATTGCCTTTATACGGCATAGTACGTGCTAAACCCTATACCCATGCTTGGGCTTGTTTCATAGTGCTGTGGTATTTTTTACATGCCATTACCGTTATGTATGCTGAACCAAACTACATTATTCACGCTTCATTTGAACTAGTACTAGCCATTGGCATGTTCACTGGATGTTGCATGTTCGCCCGATTACGTGGACAAGAATTAGGCAGTGGATTACCAAAACTCAGCAAAGTAATGGCACAAGAAAAAGCGGTATTTGAGAGGTCACATAATAATGAGAATAATCAAGAGTCAGCTTAAAAAGATATTAGCTTTCACAACTGCAAGTTTTATGTTGGCGGCTTGCGGTGGCTCCGATACCGGAAGTACCGCCCCAAATAGACCTGCATTGCCACCTGTTACGCCAGCCCCTAGCACTGGCACAATCACGCCAATTGTTGATAACCAATCATTACAAATTTTTGGTGAATTAGAAACTGTTTCAGGTTCTGCGATGGGGTTTGCGGTAATACCTAAAGGTAATTTAGAAATTGATGAGATCAAATGGGAACAAATAAGCGGGCCTCGATTAATATTTCTTGCTGACAACAGTCAAACCATAGGGTTTGACGTACCATCAAGCGATAATTACAGTTTACAAGTTAGTGTTCAGATGCAGGGAGAAAGCAATTCGACTAACTATCTTTTAAATTTTTCTGCGGCATCAGGTCAAGATTCTGTGTCCATTCGTCTTGATCATACCGCTACTGAACTAACAAAAGTATCATTACATGTTGGCGTGCCAAGTAATAAAACGATTGCCTTTGTAAACTGGCAGCAACTTGCGGGTCCAGAAGCGCAAAATATTGAATCCAGCAGTAATCCCGAGGGTGAATATCTGTTTTTTGACGCGCCGTCGGTTACGCGTGACGCTGTTATCTCTTATAGAGCCACGGTTACCTTTGAAGATGGCAGTGAGGCAAGCGATGACGTGTTAGTAACCGTTTCCAATGCTAACTTTAACAGTAATGGCTTATTTTATATCGATAATAGTGTTGTGACAGAAGATATGTTCGCTTATCAAGCGGCGAGTCCATACAAAAACGCGATCGAAAAATGCGTTTACAACAACAATATACCTAACCCACCCACCTGCACGTTTACCGAGCTTCCTTTAATTGGAATGCAAACACTGTCACCTAGTGTTAATGATATTTTGGATCGCACCTTAGTTTCACATAAATGGATGGGTGATCGTTTTGCAGAATATTTACAAACTTCTCTAGCGGGGCCCGATATGCTTAATTTGTTACGCGGGGTAACGGCAGTTATTATTTCTTATGATGTTCGCCCCTCTTTTTATTGGCAAGCTACTGGCGCAATTTACTTAGATGCAAAGAGTTTCTGGCAAACTCCTGAAGAAAGAGACACATTGAATGACCAGCCTGATTATCGTTCCGACTTTGGACGTGATTTAAAATTTGATACCTTATGGCGATACACCAAGGATAATCGTTACTTTGCAACTACATTCATCGATAAAAATGATCGCCAAGAACGTGCTGCTGCTGATGTAGCGGCCAGTATTTCGTGGTTGTTGTACCACGAACTTGCGCATGCTAATGATTTTTTTCCCTCTACTGCGTGGGATAATATAGCAGGATCGACAACACCCTTAGCATACTTCAGAAACAATCGACCCAGTTCAGATACTCTAGACATAAGATTTCCACTGCGCTCTAGCGAATTACATGCACTGGCAAGCGTGCGCTTTGGCGGTGAAACGGCAAGCAATATACAACGAAATTATAGAGGCACCGATATTGAGCGCTTTTTTGCTCCCGATATTGCTGCGTCTTTCTACTCTTACTTAACCTCGCGAGAAGATTTTGCAACCTTATTTGAACGCTATATGATGTTGTATCGATTAGATGCAGAAGCCGATGAAGGTATTATTGATGGCAAAACCCCTGACAATGAGCCCCTAGTAGTGTGGGGGCAACGAAATCGTATTACACAGTTAAGTCTAGAGGATAGAACCGTATTTGCTGTAGAGCGCGTTTACCCAGAATTAAGTGACGTTCGCGCAACTTTACGCAACTTACCTGACCCGGTGCAAATGACCGCGAATATAGGTTGGTTTGAGAATTTGGTGATATCACCTGAGTCTTCAAATCAAACACTTAATAGCAACCGCTATCGCAACGCTACCGAACCGTTTAGTAGAGCCGAAATGAAATTCAGGCTTTATCAGGATAGTGAAATTTTGCATAAGCAAAAGCCGGATCTTAACTAATTATGGGTAAAGCTTTGATCCCTTAAACAAAAATTAGACATAATAAGCCTACCTTACTAAGTGCGCTATAAATGTAATACCGTTTTTATGAAAGGTATGGTAACTTTTCGTTGATTTTGCAATGAAGCTTTATCAAGTGTATCTAAAGTCGATATTAATTGGTGCATATCGCGCGAGCAACGTTTTAGTAAAAATGTAATTGCATCGTCAGTAAATGCTATTCCTAGTGCGTTCATATGTAAACGCAACGCTTTCATCTTACCAGTATCACTTAATGTATTTACGCTAAAGTTTGTGCCCCAAGTAAGGCGCGTTTTAAGGTCGGGCAAGGTGTAGTTCATTTTATTAATTGGCATTTTGGTGGCGATTAATAATAAGCGACTCTCGTTTTCTACAAATTGATTAATCGCATCGAAAATAGCACGTTGCCAGCCAGATAAATTATCGACCTCATCTAAGTTATCAATACAAATAACATCTTTATTGAGCAGGCCTAGTAACATTTCTGGTGGCATATCTTTAAGCGAATGCAAATCAAAGTATTGATGAGACAATCCACATGTATCTGCAAACTCACAACTTCCTAACAGCAAGTGAGTTTTGCCGCTGCCACTAGGGCCTTGCAGAACCGATAAGCGCTGTGACGCATTAGGAAATTGATTATCACCGGTTAGTAATGACTTTATATGACAAACTAGTTGCGCGTTTTCACCCTCAATAAACGTTTCAAAACCGTCTTGCTTGCGAAAAGTGACCGGTAATACTAATTGCATGTACTATCCTTGCCATCTAAATAAGATGTTTATTGGCTCAGTAGTTGGTTCAATTGTGAGTCTAGCATCTAAAGAAAGTATCGATTTGAGTTGCGAAACTGAAATACTTTTTTCCACTTCAAAGTAAGCCTGCGTGCCAACTTGCTTAATTAGACTAGCTTGACTTACAGCTGGTATTGACTTAATCAATGCAAGTAACTTTATATAATCGTTTAGTGAATCAACATTGTTAACCACCACAATCGATTTATCTTCAGCGGTGGTTTGCGAGCGCAACGCAAACTGCTTCGCTAGCATATTGGCATAAATATCAACTAATTGTTCTAGTGCTCGCGCTTCGCTATCTGCAAAAATCCGCCCAGCTTCTACACGTTTAGCAAGACGAACGTCACTTAGCGTTATGATATAGTCTAACTTGTGTGTGGTGCCTTTGGGCACGGGCAAATCAGAAAGCGCGACAGTTTGCGATTGCGTTAATGAGCGCGTAAGAACGTTATTAAGATCAGACTGATCAAGATCTTCAGATTCAATTTTTTCAGAACCAATTGTATCTAAGATCTGTGTTTCAATAATCTGTTCATTGATCTGAGCATCAAAAGTTTGTATTTGTTGTTTTTCTTTATCAGCAAGTTCGGCATTGAAGGGTTGTATTGTTGCACTAATTAGGAAATCGGTATTGTATCGCTGATTCTGAGCTTGCAATTTCGATACAAATTGGTTCCAAACATCATAAACAGAAATCTCGGTGGCATCTTGAAAGTCACCCAGAGGCATAATAATATCAACGCCGCGGGCAAAAGATTGCTGCGTGACAGAGGCAAGTAAATTCGAGGATGTATTTTGCGTGATCAATATTTTTTCATTCGCAGAATCTTCTATTGCTAACCAAAGCACGCCAGATGGTCGTAAGTTTGTCCACACACTTAAGCCACTTGCCAGTAGTAAACTCTCCACTTTTTGTTGATTAAACGTGGCCTCGAACAAAAGATCTTGTTGCTGTTGAATGAAACTGCTGGCAACTAGGTATTGTTCATAATTATTCACTGCTCTAGCAATTTCAGGCTCAGCCAAAATTTGGGTATTGCCACTTAACTTAATAAAAACTTGCTCAAGCGCTTTTTTACCTGCCGTTTTCTGACTTCGTAAGGATTGATCTTGAACTATAATTCGACCAACATTAACGTGATCAACGACTGCGGCTACTGACTCCGTAGCCACAAATACACTCGCCAGTGACAAACTCATGCACGCAAAAAGCCAGTTACTGAACCTCAAAAATGCCCTTGGTCGCCCATCTTTACTGAGGTAACGCGCCTGTATATTGTGCAAAATTGAAGTTCTCAAATTATTTCTTACCCGCAACTTATTTAATAATGTGAGTATTGTCGAACATTTAATAAAGATTTGCATTAGAATTTTTAGTTAACTTTTAATACCCTTTAATTGCCCTAACTGATAATATTGGCGCCCTAAATTACTTAACAAGAAGGCTAAGGAAATTAAGTGGCAGATACTAAACAATCACTAAGTTATAAAGATGCTGGAGTAGACATAGACGCAGGCAACGAATTAGTTGAGCGCATAAAGTCGGTTACGAAAGCAACACGCCGAGCCGAAGTGAAAGGTGGACTAGGCGGTTTTGGTGCGCTTTGTTCATTGCCACAGAAATATAAAAAGCCTTTATTGGTTTCGGGTACCGATGGTGTAGGCACAAAATTACGATTGGCCATGGATCATCATCGCCATGATGGGATTGGAATTGATTTGGTCGCTATGTGCGTAAACGACCTAATTGTACAAGGTGCCGAACCACTATTTTTTCTAGACTATTATGCCACAGGTAAACTTGATGTTGATACCGCCGTTAACGTTGTTACGGGTATAGGCAAAGGATGTGAACTAGCTAACTGCGCGCTAATTGGTGGTGAAACAGCAGAAATGCCGGGCATGTATCATGGTAATGACTATGACGTTGCGGGTTTTTGCGTCGGTGTTGTAGAAGCTGATGATGTGATTGATGGTTCAAAAGTGAGTGCCGGTAATGTTCTGATTGCCCTAGGTTCTTCTGGGCCTCATTCAAATGGATATTCGTTAATTAGAAAAATTATCGAAGTGGCCGAAATTGATGTAGATGCGCCGTTAGACGGCAAGCCTATTATTGACCATTTACTTGAACCTACTCGCATCTATGTTAAAAATATTCTTTCTTTATTAGAAAAGTATCAAGTAAATGCAATTTCGCACATTACAGGTGGCGGTTTTTGGGAAAATATTCCTCGCGTCCTGCCAGATAACGTCACCGCTAAGGTAAACGAAGATTCATGGCAATGGCCGTCAATTTTCTCATTTTTGCAAGCGCAAGGAAATGTCACAACCCACGAAATGTATCGCACCTTTAACTGTGGAGTTGGCTTGATGTTAGCGGTTGAAGCAGACATTGCCAAAGATATTGTCGAGTTTTTGAATGCGCGCGGCGAAAATGCCTGGATATTGGGGCAACTGGTTGAAAAAACGACAGATGAAACCGTCATTATTGCGTAACGAATTATTGTTACTTACCCAGTAATGGAAACCAATATGCCTAAACGTATTATAGTATTAGTGTCTGGTTCAGGCACTAACTTGCAAGCGATTATTGACCAGTGTGAAAACAACACCATTAATGGAAAAGTGGTTGCTGTTATATCGAATAAAGACAAAGTGTTTGCGCTACAACGGGCCGATAAACACGGCATCCCTACATGTGTTATATCGCACAAAGACTATCCTGACCGACTGAGCTTTGACAATGCTTTAGCTGATAAAATTAGCCTGAACAAGCCTGATTTAATTGTTTTAGCTGGATTTATGCGTATTTTAAGTGCGCAATTTGTAGATCGCTTTACCGGCAAAATGCTGAATATACACCCTTCTCTTTTACCCAAATACCCCGGCTTACATACCCATCAAAAAGTTTTACAGAATAAAGATAGTAAACATGGTGCTTCTATCCATTTTGTAACACCTGAGCTAGATGGCGGTCCACTAGTTGTGCAATCTGAAATAGATGTTGCTAGTACGGATTCCCTCGATTCCTTAATCGCCAAAGTTGCGGCTAGCGAATGGGTTATATACCCACTCGCCATAAAATGGTTTTGTGAAGATGCTTTACGATTGGTTAAAGAAGCAGTATGGTTTAGTAAAGATATTGTTAAATATGCGGAAAATATAGATAATCAAGTAGATGCTTTACAAATCGGTAAGCAAATCGTAAATTCAGTGTCTGATGGTGAAGTAGATAAAAAAATAACGGCTAGATATAAAATAATAATCAATACTAACCAGGGAACTAACAATGAAGAGGACATCAATCACTAGTATTATTTGTTTGTTATTAGGGGCCTTTGCTGGTTGGCAAAGTGCATTAGCAAACGATACTCTTGAGTTAAAACCATTTAGTGCCGAGTATGTGGCTTTTCGGTCTGGCACCGACGTAGGTAGCGCTATGTTATCACTAGAAAGCACAACAAATAATCAGTATAAATTGCATTATGAATCTAAAGTCTCACGTTTTTTCTTGTCTGACAAACGCTTTGAAACAACACTATTTGCCACCGATGACAACCAACTTTTCCCCATCACTTATAATTACAAACGCACCGGCACAGGATTAAATAAATATCTTGCACTACGTTTTAATCGCGATACTCACACCATCGTCATTGATGATGAAAAAGAAATAAAATGGCAAGGTGAGTTTGATAATCAACTTTTTAGAATTGATATACCGCGTAAACTTGCGCTAGGTGAAACACGATTTGAATATGACTTTATTAACTACCGTGGTGAAAAACGCCAATATATTTTAGAAGTTATCGCGACAGATAATTTGTCACTTCCATATGGACAGCTGTCCGCCTTCAAAGTAAAGGTAGATCGCTCGTCAGGCCCTAGAGTGACATATGCTTGGTTTGCCCCTAGTCTTAATTATAATCTTGTTCGACTACAACAATTTAAAGATGATAAAGAACAGGGTGATATGCAACTCAGTAAGTTTTCGTATTTATAAACATCCATATTTATTCATTATGCGTAAATAAGGCGTGTCAGTCATAAACGTTTAAAATGTCTTATCACTATCAATCACTTGATCTTTAGTTTTTTTGCCGTTACCTTGTGTGATTGTCTGGTCAGACCTCAGGAGATGCTATGTCAGATTTAACTTGGTTTTTAATATTTTTAGCGGTGTTTGGCATTGTCGCTTATCAACGCTATACGTTAACAACATCGGTTGCAATACTCACCGGTACCATGATTGTAGGCACAATATTTGGAAGTATTGGTTTATTAGGGTGGATCCTGTTTTTACTCGTCACAGTCCCCTTCGTTTACAAACCTTTTAGATTAGATTTCTTATCCACTAGGCTATTGTCATTTTATAAATCGGTAACACCCGAATTATCCAGTACAGAGCAAGAAGCTATAGATGCGGGCACGGTTTGGTGGGATGGCGACTTGTTCAGTGGTAAGCCTGATTGGCAAAAGCTTCATAAAATATCTCAACCTCGCTTAAGCAAGACAGAAAAAGCTTTTTTAGACGGACCTTGTGAAGAGGTGTGTGGTATGGCCAACGAATGGCAAATTAATCATGTTGACGCAGATTTGTCAGACGAGATTTGGGCCTTCTTGAAAGAGCACAAATTCTTTGCCATGATCATTGAAAAAAAATACGGTGGCTTAGCGTTTTCAGCGTATGCGCAGTCTCGTATTTTACAAAAATTAGCGGGCGTGAGTGCGGTTTTATCGTCAACAGTTGGCGTACCCAACTCATTGGGCCCAGGCGAACTTCTGCAGCACTATGGTACTAAAGATCAGCAAGATCACTACTTACCTCGCTTGGCAAGTGGTGATGAAATTCCATGCTTTGCATTGACCAGCCCAGAGGCTGGTTCAGATGCAGGTGCTATTCCTGACGTGGGTATTGTATGCAAAGGTGAGTTTGACGGAGAAGAAGTGCTGGGAATGAGCTTAACTTTTTCTAAACGCTATATTACCTTAGCGCCAGTGGCAAGTGTTATTGGACTAGCATTTAAACTAAAAGATCCTGATGGCTTACTTGGGACTGAAAAAGATTTAGGCATTACCTTAGCGTTAATTCCAAGAGAAACCAAAGGATTAGAGATAGGTCGCAGGCACTTACCGCTGAATGTCCCGTTCCATAATGGCCCGGTTAAAGGTAACAACATGTTTGTGCCTTTAAGTTATATTATTGGTGGTGAACAAATGGCAGGTAAAGGCTGGCGCATGCTGATGGAATGCTTATCTGTTGGCCGCTGCATTACTTTGCCCTCTTCTGCCGCCGGTGGTGCCAAACAAATTTCGCTAGCAACCGGCGCCTATTCACGTATTCGTCGCCAATTCCGTTTACCCATTGGGCAAATGGAAGGCGTTGAAGAAATGCTTGCCAGAATTGGTGGAAATACGTACTTAATGGACGCAGTAACCTCTTTTTCTACGGCGGGTGTAGATTTAGGACAAAAGCCTTCGGTTATTTCTGCCATTTGTAAGTACCATTTAACTGAAAAGATGCGCCAAGTGATCAATGACTCAATGGACGTACACGGTGGCAAGGGCATTTGTTTAGGGCCAAATAACTATTTAGGACGTGGTTATCAGGGTGTACCTATTTCTATCACCGTAGAAGGTGCAAATATTCTGACGCGCAACATGATGATTTTTGGTCAAGGAGCCATGCGTTGTCATCCATATGTACTAAAAGAAATTTATGCCGCGCAGATTGACGATCAGCAAGAACAGCTTGAGACGTTTGATGAAGCCGTTTTTGGTCATATTGGATTTGCAATAAGCAATACCATTGGTTCGTTATGGTTTACACTGTCACGTAACTTTTTCAGTCGAACACCTTTTAAAGATGAAACCTCGCAATACTACCGTCAGTTGCAAGGTTATTCCGCAAACTTAGCAATATTGACGGATATCTCGATGGGCGTACTTGGCGGCTCATTAAAACGTCGTGAGCGCTTGTCTGCACGATTAGGTGATGTATTGAGTTATTTATATTTAGCCTCTGCGACATTAAAACGTTATGACGAACAGGGCCGTAATAAAGAGGACTTACCTTTCTTGCATTGGGCACTACAAGATTGTCTACACAAAATTGATATTGCTATTGATGACTTTATTCGTAACTTCCCATCTGCTCCTGTCGGCATCGTTTTACGTATACTTGTGCAGCCATTTGGCAAGTTGAACGATAAACCTTCAGATATTATTGAACACAAGATAGCCCATATTTTACAGAATCCTGGCTCAGCCCGTGATCGTTTAGGTCATGGTCAATACATGACAAGAATTGAAGGGAGTTTATTTGGTGATCTCGAGCAAACCCTCGAAAACATTGTAAAAGTAGAGCCTATATTTGAAAAAATATGTACCTCATTAGGTAAAAAAATGCACATGACAGGCTTAGATATATTGGCCGATGAAGCTTTAGCCGCCAACATTATTAGTGAGCAAGAGGCCGAATTAATGCGCGAAACAGAAGCAGGAAGATTGCGCACGATTAATGTTGACGACTTTGATCCGCAAGAGTTATTAGCCGCAACCAGTAGTAAGGTGAAAAAACCTGCCAGGAAAAAACCGACCAAGAAAAAGAGCGAATAAAACCACCTAGATGGAAAAAATGCAAAAACGCCCTTATTAGCGACTAATAAGGGCGTTTTTTTGTTCTATTGAAAGAAACGCTTGTTTTAAAGCGTTTCTTTTTAAAGTATTGATTTGTAGTGGTGTTAATTGTACAAGATTGGTTGCTAACAGATATTCATCACTTAAGGTGTTGTTAGATATGCCAGGATCATCTGTGTTCAAGCACACTTCAATGCCCTGCTCTAAAAATGTTTTTACTGGATGAGTAGCTGTGTCAGACCAAGTCCCCGTTTGGTAGTTCGATAAAAGACAGGTCTCAATACCAATCTTATGCTTAGCCATATATGATAAGAGTTCTGGGTCTTGAATAGCCGCGACACCGTGTCCAATTCTAGTTGCGCCTAATAAGCGGATAGCGTCCCAAATACTACCTGGGCCATCAGTTTCACCTGCATGCACAGTCACCTTAAAGCCAGCATCTCTGGCCTTATTAAAATGGTCAACAAATAAAGCCGCAGGATAGCCAAGTTCATCGCCCGCTAAGTCAAGCGCCACAATATCATCACGAGCCGTTAGAATTGCGTGAAGTTCTTTAGCACATGCTTCAACACCGTAGGTTCTGCTCAAGATACCAATCAGGTTTGCAGTGTAGTTATAATCTTTATTTGCAGTACTCACTCCAGCCACAACAGCCTCGACCACACCTTCTAGTGGTAAGGCGTGTGCCAACGACATGTAATAAGGCGAAAAACGTAACTCGGTATAATCTAACTTTTCCGATATTGCATCAACAATATTTTCATAAGCAATACGATAGCAGTCATCAAGCGATGCGAGTACCGATACACCTATATCTAACTTTGTTAAAAAAGTCATAAGATTAGGTGTGGTATCTTGAACGTAGACCAACTTTGACAACTCCCGAATATTGTTCGCAGAGACATCTATTTTGTGTGTTTTGGCTAAATCAATTATGGTTTGCAGACGAACATTACCATCTAAATGCCGATGTAAGTCTATAAGTGGCGGCGAATGGGGAGTCGGCATTAATCTAGCTGAAGCTTTTCAAGCGCCACTAAAATTTGCGTCCTTGACTTAACGCCCAAGCGTTTGAACAGCATGCTTACATGGGCTTTAACCGTCGCTTCAGTCACATTTAATGTATCAGATATTTGTTTATTAGACATGCCTGTTTTTACTAAACGTAAAACTTGAAATTGCTTGGGTGTTAATTCGCTAACTTTCTGTGCAATGGCGACAGTATCATCGTCAACCGCGTTAATTTGTTCCTGAATCCCTTCAGGTAGCCATTTATGACCATCTAGTACTTGTCTAATGGCAATTACCATATCTTGTGTAGATGTGGTTTTAGGGATAAATGCGTTTGCTCCAAATTTAATGACTTCGGAAATCGTATTAATATCATCTGAGGCAGACACAACTGCAATGGGCAATTCAGGAAAACGTTGGCGAATTCGCAGCAGACCATAAAAATTTTCGCAGCCCGGCATATTCAAATCAAGTAACAGCAAGGACACGTTACGTTGTTGTCTCAGTACATTGTGCGTGCTAACAAATGAATCAGATTCTAGGTAGTTAATGCCTGTAAATTGTGTTTGTAAAGCGGCTATTAGTGCCTCTCTATATAATGGATGGTCGTCAGCAATTAAAAACTTTAACATCGTATTTCCTATTCACTACTATTATTATCACGATTATTTTGCAATTTTTAAAAATTGCTTATGTATTCAAGTTTACCTTATATAGGCTACAATACTATGACTCTTACAATACATAAACACAAAACAGTATAAACTACGTAATCTCAAGATTAATATGACGCAGTTTGAATGCTCTTAACAAAAGTTTATTTTTAAATATGACAAAAAGCAATATTCCTCTTCAGCCTGATAACATATATGCCAATGAACGCGCTAAACTTGATAAGTTTAGTTTCAATCAACAAGTCGTTGATGTGTTTCCCGATATGATAAATAGGTCGGTGCCCAGTTACCAAAATATTGTTGATGGTATTGGCAAAATTGCCAGGCAACTTTGCCCTAATGCGCCCGTCATTTACGATCTTGGCTGTTCTCTTGGTAGCGTGAGTTTGTCGATTGCCAAGCAAACTGTTGATAAACAACCTACTATAATTGCAGTTGATAATTCAGAGGCAATGCTACAGCGCTGCGAGCAACATATTCGGGCTTTTAGTTACGGCAGTTGCGTTACGCTTCAACAAGGCGATTTAACTGAATTTGCTTTGTCGCCTTGCAATATGGTCGCACTTAATTTCACATTGCAGTTTATTAGTCCTCAAAAGCGGCAAGCTATAATTGACCAGATTTACGCTAACCTAGCCAATTGTGGTGTATTTATTTTAAGTGAAAAAATCTGCAATGCTGATGATGATCTGAACGCTTTATTAATCGATTTGCATCACAATTTTAAAAAAGAAAACGGTTATTCTGAATTAGAAATTAGTCAAAAGCGTTCAGCGCTTGAAGATGTAATGCGTCTTGATACCTTAGATGTTCACATAAAGCGAATACATAGCGCGGGATTTAAAAAAGTCACCGTGTGGTATCAGCATTTTAACTTTTTATCACTGCTGGCAATTAAGTAAAGGAAAACTAATGCAGAATTATAATTGGCGAAGTGCCTTTTTTGCTAGTCTTTTGGGTACAGATCTTGAACAACATATTGGTTATTTTAGTCACATAATTTCACAATGGGAGTCTAACCAAAACAATAAAGAAAGTACTAAATGGCAAAAACAACTACAGCAACTTCCCAAGGTTGAAAACGTGAGCCTTACTATTGATAGTCATATAAGGCTAAATACGAAACAGCCACTTGCGAGTGCTGAACTGCAAAAGACCAGAGCGGTTTTGAAAAATTTTATGCCATGGCGTAAAGGTCCCTTCGAATTTTTCTCAATTGATATTGATACTGAGTGGCGATCTGATTGGAAATGGGATCGAGTACTTCCTCATATAAATGATTTATCGAACAAAAAGGTGCTTGATGTCGGCTGTGGGAGCGGCTATCACCTATTTAGAATGCACGGTTGTGGAGCAAAGCAAGTTATTGGAATAGATCCTACCACGCTATTTTTTCATCAATTTCACTGTTTTAAGCAGTACATGTGCGACCTAAACATCCATTTTTTACCGGTTGGTATTGAGCACTTACCGAATACTCATTATTTCGATACGGTATTTTCAATGGGGGTATTCTACCACCGAGCCGATCCCATAAAGTTCTTAAAAGAACTAAAACAACAAATGGCACCAAATGCACAATTGGTTCTTGAAACCTTGGTCATAGACGGCGATGAGAACACAGTCCTCATGCCTAAAGATAGATACGCGCAAATGCGAAATGTTTGGTATATTCCTAGTGTTGAAGCACTTGTTATTTGGATGCAGCGTGCAGGGTTTTCTGATATTCAATGCGTTGATATAGATGTAACCAGTATAGATGAACAGAGAGCCACTCAGTGGATGCAAAATCACTCCTTAGTCGACTTTCTTGATCCCAACAATAGCAGCTTAACAATTGAAGGATATCCTGCTCCTAAACGCGCAGTATTGATTGCCAGTTAATATGCTGTGTGAAAGTATTTTTAAGAAACTATGTACAGTGATAATGTCAAATTCAAGATGCGCTGTAGATGTGAACAAACCTTGACGAGCATACCCACAAAATGCGACAGTAATTTCTACTTACGTTTTATATGCAGTATTAAATGATGTCAATTCCTCACAACGCGAATAATCAAGTGCTAATATTTACCGATTTAGACGGCACTTTATTAGACCACTACACCTATAGTTATGAAGCTGCACAGCCTTGTATTCATAACTTAACAAAATTAGGTGTGCCTATTGTATTTAATACTAGTAAAGCACTTGCTGAAGCATCTATATTACATAGTGCCATGGGCTTGTCGACACCAATTATAGTGGAAAACGGTGCTGCCATATATATCCCACTGAATTTCTTTCCAAAAAAACCGAAAGGTGCAATCTGGCAAAATGGATATTGGGTGAAAATATTTGCTCAAAAGCGAAACTATTGGCAAGGAATAATCAAGAAAGCCAGTGCTGGTCATGAAGGACAGTTTGAAACCTTTGGGGATATGACTACGGGTAAACTAAGCGAAGTGACGGGTTTAGGTGACGATAATGTTGAATTAGCATCACAACGGCAGTTTGGTGAGCCAATCCTCTGGACAGGCACACATGAGCAACGTGAAGAATTTATTCAAAAAGTGAGAAATATGGGCGCATTTCCACTCGAGGGAGCACGCTTTTTACACATTTGTGGCGACAGCAATAAAGGCAAAGCGTTAATGTGGTTATTAACAGAGTATCAACGTCAACATCCTACACAAACTGTTACCAGTATTGCGCTTGGAGATAGCAATAACGACATTGATATGCTCGAAGTTGCTGATACCGCCGTGCGCATTTTGTCGCCTATCCATGATCCACCTGAACTCACTAGAAATCACAAGGTGTACACCAGCCAAGAACTAGGCCCCAAAGGGTGGCAAGAGATGATGCAGCACTTATTTCCAGAATTAAAAAAGGGCGACTATTGAGTCGCCCTTGGCTTATTAAGCATATTTACGTTTGCGTTTTGTTTCAATCGTTTCTCTGTATCCATGCCAACTGGCATATCCTAAAATTGGCATGATAACTAAGAATGCCGCAAAGAAGGTAATGAATCCAAGAAATACTGAGAATGAGATAACACAAGCCCAAACAAACATTGGCATCTTATTGCGCCAAACCGCGTTCATACTGGTCAATACCGCAGTCGCAAGATCAACTTTACGTTCTAATAATATAGGTTGAGTAAAGGCGCTGATAAAAAATACTACGCTGGTAAATCCAATTCCAACGATAATGCCAAGTGTTAGAAATGGCCATAAATTTTGAAATGTAGGCTCTAGGTAGGAAGGGAATAACGCGTGTATAAGGCTAGCGACTCGTAACCAGAAAATCATGAGTACCATCAACAGCACTCCAAACGCCCATTCGTTTACAGCGTTTCTAGACATTGCTTTCAATGAATGACGCAATGATGGTTTATTTTTTTTCTGAAATTGCCAAGAAACATCGTACAAACCAGCGGCTAAGTATGGTCCAAGTAACATAAAGCAAATCATGGCTGGGAAGATAACTAAATACCAACCTGAGGTTTGTACTAAATATGCTATTCCCAAGGGGATAAGGGTGAATATTAACCCATAAAATAAACTAATAAATTTGGCTTTTTTAAAATCATTAACACCAAGTGCAATCCATTTAAAACAAGCAAATTTTTCAAGATCTTTGCTAGGGATAACTCTCGCTATACCGCTGTTTTCTATCGCGCCATCTTCGACTGGTTTAGTATTTACATGATCAACATCTGAATTAGAGGCTGGTTCGGCGTTTTGAGACATATGTATCTTCCTCGAGTATTAGGACAAACAACGCATAAAGAATATAGAATATATAGCTATATTACCTACAAACAGTTTTTTAACAAACCGCTTACAACATTAATACTAAGCAAGATGGTGCTTAAGGTCAAAGCATAATCACACTTTATTGATCTTAATTAAGTTCCACTTAATGGTTGTATTGAAAAATTGGCTTAAAAAAGAATTCAAATCACTAAAACTTGTCACATCAAGACGTTCCTGCGCAAGAATTTGAGCTACAAACTTGTGGCAATTCTCTTTAAAAAGATGGTAATCGACTAATTGAAACAACAGCGCTTGAGAACGTTTTGCGGCAAGAGCGTCAAAAAGTGGATTGTCGTTTATATCGGCAGCAACATAAATGGTGTCGCCAGAACGATTTCCGAGAAAACGCGACGGTGATACGCACCTGACTAATCCATTGCCCGCTAACTCATATATATTTCCATCGACCCAAATGCCGGTATGATCAAGCAAACCGTAAATGCCACAACATACAATACTGCCATTAGTGGGAACCGTCTGCACAGCACTTTCTCCGGGTAATGCCAAGACTATACGAGAACGCTTTAAGTGCTTGTTATTAGCTTTATTAGCGGTGTACGCGCCTATAGCAACGGCGCCTAACCAAATTAATGGAACTGGCATAAGTGTCCTTATATTGTATTAATTAACACTATATACTAGCGCTCACAATGTGATAATAATTAAAATGTTTCAAAACTTTACTTAACACGGCAAAGTCATTGGTTTATTCTTAGAGATCTTAATTCTCTGTGGGTTCACTTGTAAATAAAATGCATAAAATTCATCAATCTAAAAAACTCGCCAATGTATGCTATGACATTCGAGGTCCTATTCTTGCTCATGCGAATAAAATGGAAGAAGCGGGTGACCGTATTCTAAAATTAAATATCGGCAACCCTGCCCCATTTGGATTTGAAGCGCCTGATGATATTCTAAAAGATGTTATTCGTCAGTTACCAAGTGCCCAAGGCTATTCTGATGCTCAGGGCATTTACAGTGCTAGAGTTGCAGTTATGCAGTATTATCAGCAAAAAGGTATTGAGAATATTCAAATTAATGATGTTTATTTAGGCAATGGCGTGAGCGAAATGATCACGATGTCAATGCAAGCTTTACTCGACAATGGTGATGAAGTCCTTATACCTAGCCCAGATTATCCCTTGTGGACGGCGGCGGTTAATTTATCATCGGGTACTGCAGTGCACTACCGTTGTGACGAACAAGCTGATTGGTTTCCTGACTTAAAAGACATAGAGTCTAAAATTACCTCGCGTACTAAAGCGATTGTATTGATTAATCCAAATAATCCAACTGGTGCCGTGTATTCACCAAGCTTACTGCAGCAAGTGGTCGATCTAGCTCGTAAATATAAACTTATTATTTTTAGTGACGAAATTTACGACAAAATTTTATACGATGGTGCGCAGCATCATTGCATTGCATCCTTAGCACCAGATTTGTTTTGTGTGACTTTTGGTGGTTTATCCAAAAATTATCGAGTTGCTGGGTTTAGAGCTGGCTGGTTATTGGTTAGTGGTAATAAAAAAAGCGCGACGAGTTATATTGAAGGCTTAACCATTTTAGCCTCTATGCGCATGTGCGCAAACGTTCCTTGCCAGTATGCAATTCAAACCGCATTAGGTGGTTATCAAAGTATAAACGATTTAGTCAATGGTGATGGCCGTTTAATTACCCAGCGCAATATTGCGCTTGAAGGCTTAAATGCTATTCCGGGAATTTCGTGCGTGACACCTAAAGGAGCGATGTACTGTTTTGCGAAAGTTGATAGTAAGAAATTCAACATTACAAGCGACGTTAATTTGATTATGGATTTATTAAAGGACAAAAAAATTCTGTTAGTGCATGGCAGCGCGTTTAATTTAACCGATGGCTGCTACTTCAGACTTGTATTTTTGCCCAATAAAGACATCTTAAAAACCGCACTAATTGATATGGCTGATTTTTTTGGGAGTTATCGTCAAGCGTGAGTTATCACATATATAAGAGGAAGCTATGAACTGGTCTGCACGGATAAGCGAGCGCAGTCTTAAGCGCGATGGCGATCATCGTAATGCATTTCAACGCGATAAGGCGAGAGTTATGCACAGCGCGTCGTTTAGACGATTACAAGCCAAAACACAAGTGATGGGCATAGGCATTAGTGATTTCTTTCGCACGCGACTCACGCACTCGCTTGAAGCCGCGCAAATAGGCACAGGGATTGCGTCTCAGCTATCAAAAAAACAGCCTGAGATTGCTCAGTTATTAAAAATTGATGAGCACCTTATAGAAACAATATGTTTGGCACATGACATCGGCCACCCACCATTTGGACATGGTGGCGAAATAGCCCTGCATTATATGATGCATGAATATGGTGGTTTTGAAGGTAACGGACAAACCTTTCGCATTTTAACAAAACTAGAGGCATATTCTGAAAACCACGGCATGAATTTAGCCCGGCGAAGTTTACTGGGCGTAATAAAATATCCCAATTTTATGTCAGTATTATCAAATCCATCTTGCTTGCAGGCTAAAAGTGAGCGATTTTCACAAGTAAAAGCCTATCAGTGGCATCCGCCTAAATCATTATTTGACTGCGACCGAGAAGTCTTTGATTGGGTATTAGCGCCCTTATCAGTTGCTGATAAAACCAACTTTATGATCTATGAATCATCTGAATCAACACACGCTAAAACCCGTTACAAATCATTTGACTGTTCAGTAATGGAATTGGCCGATGACATTGCCTATGCCATTCACGATCTTGAAGATGCTATTGCAATGAACTTGGTGAGTCAGGCAAGCTTTTTTGAAGAAGTCTGTAGACCCATAGAGCAGTTAGATTTTGCTTGGTTGCCCGGAAATATTATGCAGCTTCAAGAAAGTCTTTTTAGCGGTAAACCTTACATTCGAAAAAATGCGATTGGCGCGTTAGTAAACACCTTCATTACGGCTATTTTTATACAGAAAAACAACATATTTGAATGCGACTTATTGGATTATCAGGCCTGTTTACCGCAACAAAACGAAATAGGCTTAAATTTGTTTAAGGAATATGTGTTCAAGCATGTCATTAAAAAGCCCGATTTACAGTTACTACGATATAAAGGTCAACATATTGTTATGTCGCTATTTGATGCTTTTAGCAGTGACCCGGCAAGACTATTACCCACCAATACCGCACTTAGATGGCAGAATGCTGAATCTACCAACGCGCAATATCGTGTTATTGCGGATTATGTATCGGGTATGACCGACGAGTTTGCAAATCGTATATATGCGAGCCTATTTTTACCTAAATCACATAATATAAGTGAGTCCGATTTATAATAATGGGTCTAAACATTTTCTGTGCGTTATAAAAACTCTGCTTCCATTAAGCTAGTCGATAAACTGCCTCCCACAAGTTGCCATATTCTCATTTCTGATGAATACGAATTGTATGCCAACGTCAATCGTTAGATAGAACATCCAAAATGCTAGTAAGACCCTAAAAGACTTGTATATTTCCTTTGATCAGTCAAAGGGAATGAGCGTGAACCTTTTGTGTGTTTGATGTTGGTTATTATTTTATTGTTTCTTAGGAAGAAAAAGATTAGCGCTCTGTTCAAATAGTGCTTGCATTTAGTTTTATACAGTACTACTGTATATACATACACTGTATATTTAAACATGTATTAGCGCCTAGTCGTTAAATACTAAGTTTCATGCTTAAAGAGTGAAAAGAAACACTAACTTGCATTTTGAACAGAGGTAAACAATATGAACGCACTACAAACAACATCACCAAATCCAGCAGCACGTTTAGTCAAGGCTTCTATAAATTCAAATACGGTTATGTCTTTTCCGGCAACAGAAAATTTAACACATGTTCAACGTGGATGGATTTGTAACGTCAGTGAGCGTTTCTCAATCGTTAACGCTAAGCAAAATCATTTGCAAATTAAGACGAATGAAAAACATTCACAGTTTGATTTAATCACTAAATTGTTGTTAGCGAATACTTGTCATGTCATCTATTTTGATGCGCAATTTACGCCCAAGCAGCTAAATACTATCCGCATGCTTCAGTCTCAAAGTAGAACTGAACTGTTTAATGCCAAAATGGCGTACTTGTTTTCAACTCCAACACTAGGTATGCGTGCCTAAGTTACACCACTTGATAAATTGTAGGGGATGAACACGGTAAATTCTAATATTTAGGCGTTAACGCGGCAAAATTGCCAGTCAAGATCTAATTTCGTATGAATTTCTCTGGTTTGAGGTATTGTCGTAAGATTTAAGTAATCAACCTTATACACATCAAAGCATACAACCACAAAGTGCTTGTTTATTTGCTGAGAAGATAATGTAGATGGCGCCTTTGGAATATCTATAGTATCTGTTTTAGGTGCTGGCCAGTCAAACTGTTGTTTGGCTGTAGGAGACAAATTATTCCAAGTAATATTAATAATTTCTGCTGCATTGAGTGAATTTGCTGTCGTATTTGGAGCTAAGACATTAATGTTTAACAGACGCACCTTTGCACTTATACGAAATTGCTCGCGAGTTTGCGTGAAGTACCAACATAACTGAGCACTAGGATTCGCTATCCATTCTTGATATTTTTCGCTTCTTATATCGGTAATGGCAAGTAGCGTATTGCTTGCCTCAGCAAAACCGCGAAATACCATCGTGCGATTTTCTATTGAACCCTTTACGCCTAAACTTGCCACTTGAAAGAATTTACTTTCAGGCGCCCTGCTTTGCAATTGCAAGCTATGATCTAAAGATTGTCGCCATTTTGGATTCATCATAAAATGATGGGTGTTCTTTGAATACGGTTAAATAGCTGATAAAAATTATTAGTCGTATATTCGGCAAGTGTCTCAACGCTAACACCTTTAAGCTGAGCAATAAATTTTGCCACCTCAACTACGTGTTTAGGTTGATTTTTTTTACCTCTATATGGAACCGGTGCTAGCCAGGGCGAGTCTGTCTCAATTAATAGCTTATCAAGCGGGATCTGCTTAGCGACCTCTTGTAATTCTTTAGCTGTTTTAAACGTAACAATGCCTGAAAGCGAAATATAAATGCCCATTTCAATAGCCGTTTTCGCCATTTCTAAACTTTCCGTAAAACAATGTAATACTGCACCTGTAGATTCTTCATAATGTGATGAAAGTGCGTTGAGCGTATCGTCTTGTGCACTTCTGGTATGAATAATTAAAGGTTTTTTGACGGCATTAGCCACTTTAATATGATCAATAAATGACGGCAACTGCACCGCTTTGGTTTCTTCACTATAAAAGTAGTCTAATCCTGTTTCACCTACTGCAATAATTTCATCTAATTTAGCATGTGCAAGTAAGGTTTTATAGTCGCAAACATCTTCGTGATGCAGGGGATGTACACCACAAGACATAGAAACATTTGGGTAATGGCGTACCGCGGCTTTCATTTGTGGATATTCTTTTACTGACACCGCCACGCAAAGCATATGCTCAACCATGGCTTTTTTAGCATCACTGACAACTTTATCTAATTCTATTTTCGATTTGTCGAGACGATCTAAATGACAATGTGAATCTACAAACACACTTACCTCATTATTAGCAGTTTAGATTGCCTGCATTGTATTAAAAATAGTTTGTAATATCAGGTTTTTATTGATACCCGCTTGTGAGATTTTCTTATTGGCGGTAACGCAATCATCTATTAGCGCGAGTAGTTTTACCTGAGTTAAATGCGCATCTGTGTTGGCTACACTGTTCTCAAACTGTAAAATTAAGGCTTGATACGTCCACGTAAGCGCTTGTGAGGCTTGTTTTTGCCACTTATCGGCTAGTACTAATCCACTATGCTGTTTATTAATAAGCAGAGTTAAGTCGCTTGAAAACTCTTCAAATGTAAAGTCAGTATTGTTGAGCGACGCTAAATATCGAATTGGCGAGCCTGCAAACGCGTGTAAGCCCTTTTCATCAACTGTCTGACTGGTTCGCTCATGTAGCCATTTCATGCTTATTTCAACGCTAGGCAGTGATAATCTAATCTTTTCACAGCGACTCGTAATGGTCGCAAGCAAAGCGTTTGGCTTATTGGTGGTTAATAGCAAAAATGTATTATTATTGGGCTCTTCAAGCGTTTTCAGTAAAGAATTACTGGCTGACTCCGTCATACGCTCAATATTCTCAATAATAACCACTTTATTGCCCAGCATTTGTGAGGTGCTGGTCACAAATTCAGATACTGCACGAATAAGGTCAACACCTATACTGGGTTTATCGGTTACAACATTTCGAATATCGGGATGCGAATGAGCTTTAAACAATAAGCATCCCTTACAGTGACCACACGAATTACGTTCTGCGCAAATCAGCGCTTGTGCGATATCCTCAATCAGCGTGGTTTCTCCCACGCCTTGATCTGCAATAAACAATAATCCATGATGCAATCGTTGCTGTTGAATGCGCGTGATAATTGCGTTGTATGGCTCATTAAGCCAAGGATACATCATATCGCTACTCATATCTTTGCTGATACCATAGTTGCAAAGCATGCAGAACATCTTGCTTCACTTTATCCGCATTATTTTCAGCATTTATAGTGGCGGCATTTGCAAGTAAGTTTACTTGTTGTTGGTACATACGGCGTGCACGTTTAAAAAAATCTAATCCTGCAAGTTCTATCCTATCAAGTTCGCCTCGTCCTTTTGCGCGCGCCAAACCAATACTAGGCTCTATGTCTAAATATATTGTAAAATCTGGCGCAAAATCACCTAAGGTTAACGTACGCAGTTGGGCTAAAGTAGCAAGGGGAACTTGACGACCACCGCCTTGATACGCCACTGAGGATAAATCATGGCGATCGCCGATAACAAACATCCCTTTTTCTAAGGCAGGCAATATAACATTGTGAACAAGTTGACTGCGCGCCGCATACATCAATAGAAGCTCAGTTTCCTGAGTTACCTCTTCATCTAGCCATTGCTGCTTAACACATTCTCTGATGGCTTCAGCCATGGGCGTGCCGCCTGGCTCACGAGTGGTAACAACAGCGTGTCCTTGTTCTTTTAAGTACGCCGCAACCGCACTAATGACAGTGCTTTTCCCTGCGCCCTCTAAGCCTTCGATTGCAATAAAAGCTGCTTTCATAAAATCAGATATACCTTACTGCTGGTGAGATTATTTCGTTTTCATATTCTGTAAATATTGTCTTACGGCTTTATTGTGATCAGCCAAATTAGTTGAGAATTGATGGCCTCCGTCACCCGTAGCGACAAAATATAAAGCATCGGTTAGTGCAGGCATAAGCGCCGCGTTAATCGACGCTTTTGAAGGCATCGCAATTGGCGTAATGGGCAATCCTTTTATTACATATGTATTATAAGGCGTTGCCGTGCGCAAATGCTTACGCGTAATATTACCATCATAATTTGCACCAATCCCATATATAACAGTAGGGTCTGTTTGCAAACGCATATTTTTATCCAAACGATTAACAAATACACCCGCTATTTCAGTACGTTCAGACTCTATCGCAGTTTCTTTTTCAATGATAGAGGCCAAAATAAGTGCTTGATATTGGTTTTGTAATGGCACATCTAAAAACCGACTACTCCACATCTCTTCAAGATATGCCTGCATACTAGAATACGAACGCTTTAAAATCTCACTCACCATGGTATTTTGTGTAAAAAAATATGTATTTGGTAACAAGCAGCCCTCTATACTTTTATATTGGTTAGCGCAAAAACTCTCAGCGTTAACTAAACTATCATAAATATTACTCGTTTCTTGTATGTCATAATTTAGTTGTTCGTGACTAGCTAGTGCCGCCAACCATTGCGCAATTGTATGTCCTTCAACTAAGGTTACGCTAAATTGTTTCACCTTGCCATCGGCCAGGATAGCAAAAACGTCTACTAATTGGCTATTGGCAGGAATGTGGTACAAGCCCGTCTTAATAGAGGTGTACTGTGGATTTAATTTAACCCAGACTTTAAACCCAATGTCATCGATGCTTGCATACGATTCAAGTTGCGTTTTTACCGTGTGTAAATTACTGCCAGATTTAACTTCAAATTCCATATCTTGCATTAAATTTAAGCGTGTATTTTCGATACTTTCCACTTTTTGCCACACCACAACAGCCGTCCCGGCCACAACAATAAAAAAAGCCAATATAAAAAAAGCTAGCAGTTTTTTCATAGCACATCCTTATTATTATGCAAATGCCACACTTGATGCTCGGGCAATAACCAGTCTTGCATTGCATCTTGTAAATCCATGCAATGCTGCATGTTATAAGTTTGCGTAGTGCTGTTATGCTCAAAATGACTCACCGGCACAATATGCGCGAGCGCGTTACACAAAAATATACTTTGTGCGTTTTGTACATCGTGTATAGAAAGTGTCTTAATAATCGCTGGGAGTTTGTGTGATGTTAAGCAATCCAAAACCGCCTGTCTGAATACACCCGAAACACCGCAATGCCTCACGTCAGGTGTATACCACCTATTTTCAATGTATACAAACACGTTAGCCGCGGTTGCTTCAATCACGTTATTGGCTTGATCGCATAATAATAAGTCGTTTGCGTCTAGGCTTTGCAACTCATGCTTGGCTAATATTTGCTCTAATCGATTAAGATGTTTAATTCCAGCTAAACGAGGCTGTGTAGATAACTGCAGTTGCGCAACCTGCAGTCTATATTGATATTCATTACAGAGCTTAGTCACAAAGGGGTTGGCCTGATAAAAGCTGATTAACACCTGTGGTGTTGGCTTGTCAGGAAGTTGGTATCCACGCCCTCCTACCCCTCTAGAAACATGTATTTTAATTGCACATTGTGTTGTGTCGTCATTGAGTAATTCTTGAGCGGCTAACAATACCGCTTGCTTAATAAGATTAATATCAATATCAATCATTAGCTTTTGGGCATCTGTTTGTAATCGTTGCAAATGACGGTGAAATAATGAGATGTGGGTTTGGTTGGCATACATGGTTGTAAAGCAACCGTCACCATAATTTAAGGCACGATCCAGTGGCGATATTACCACACTCTCACAAATCACAGACTGGCGATGAATGCTGTTTTTCAATAGCCGGTTTTTGGAAACTGATTCAACTTTGACCACATCATCAGCTTGCGTTTGAAGATAACTAAGCGTTTGAATTTTCATAATAAAACCAAGGATTAATGCTAAAAAAGCGATCTTTATCTAAAAAAAAAGTGAAGAACCTAATATAAGTCTTCACTTCATTTTTCAATTTTGTATGAATAACACTAAACAAATAACACTTGCCCGTTTAACGCTTTTCGGTAGCAAATAACAAAGAGCCATTAGTACCACCAAAACCAAAAGAATTACACAAGGCATAGTTGGCACTAAACGGACTTGCACTGTTCGCCACAAAGTCTAAGTCACAGCCTTCTCCTGGGTTATCTAAATTAATGGTAGGAGGAGCCATTTGATCTCTTAGTGCCAAAATTGTAAAAATAGCCTCTACAGAACCAGCCGCACCCAATAAGTGGCCAATCATAGACTTGGTTGAACTGACTTTTAGTTTAGGGGCGTGTTCACCAAAAACTAACTTAAGGGCGGCCACTTCAGCGATATCGCCCGCCTGAGTCGAGGTACCGTGAGCATTTATGTATCCAACAAGTTCAGGCTGTATGTTAGCATCTTTAATAGCGTTGCGCATAGCAGAGGCTGCTCCCGCGCCATCAGGCGGTGGCGACGTCATATGATAGGCATCGCCGCTCATACCAAAACCCACTACTTCTGCATAAATTGTTGCACCGCGTGCTTTTGCTTGTTCGTATTCTTCAAGCATAACAACACCTGCACCTTCCCCCATTACAAAACCGTCTCGATCTTTATCCCAAGGACGACTTGCCGCTTGCGGTAATTCGTTATTGGTAGAAAGTGCGCGAGCCGAGCCAAAGCCAGCAAACGCCAGCGGCGTAATAGTAGATTCAGCACCACCAGCTAACATTGCATCGGCATCGTTGTACGCTATAGTACGAGCCGCAATGCCAATGTTATGGACACCCGTTGTGCAGGCCGTAACAACATTTAAATTAGGACCTTTTAAACCTTCCATTATGGAAAGAAATCCTGAAATCATGTTTGTAATCGTAGAGGGCACAAAAAACGGAGATACCCGTCTTGGTCCACTACTTAATAATTTTTTATGGTTTTCTTCAATTAGGGGTAAACCACCAATCCCAGAGCCAACCGCTACACCAACACGTTCTGCATTTGCTTGGGTAATGACAAGTTTTGAGTCTTTTAATGCCTGCATACCCGCAGCAATTCCCAATTGAATGAAACGGTCCATCTTCTTCGCTTCTTTCTTAGGAATATAATCTTCTACATTAAAATCTTTTACTTCACCCGCAATCTTGGTGCTGTAATCAGTTGTATCAAAATGGGTAACCTCGGTAATACCACTTTTACCCGCTAGGATGTTTGACCATGTAGAGGCAACATCGTTGCCCAATGGCGATAGCATACCTACGCCAGTTACTACCACGCGACGTTTAGTCACACAAGACTCCTCGTACAAACATTATCTGAAGATAAAAAAAACGGCTCGAGAAGAGCCGCTTTCTCGAAAACCGTCTTACGCGTCTTTATGAGCGTTGATGTAATCGATTGCAGATTGAACGGTGGTGATTTTTTCTGCTTCTTCGTCAGGGATTTCAGTATCAAACTCTTCTTCAAGAGCCATTACTAATTCAACTGTATCTAACGAATCAGCTCCTAAATCGTCCACGAAAGAGGCTTCTGATGTAACTTCATCTTCTTTAACGCCTAATTGCTCTACGACGATTTTTTTTACGCGTTCTTCAATATTACTCATATTACAGGTTTCCTTTACATACCTTTAAAAAAATTAGCGTGGACAGTTTATTAACCTTATCCATACCATGCAAGCTTAACCAATGATTAATTATGTGGTCAAACCACAGCATTGTTAATTATTAGTTAAAAATCTCAAACTAGCAACAAATTATTGGGTCTTTATTTTAAAACTCAATGAAAATCTGTGCTTTACCCCATATGCATGCCGCCATTGACATGAATAGTTTCACCCGTGATGTAGGCCGCCGAATCTGAACATAAAAACGCCACAGTAGCGGCTATTTCTTTTGGATCGCCCAAACGATTGGCTGGAATATCTTTAAAAATAGCGGCTTTTTGATCATCTGTTAAGTTTTTTGTCATATCGGTATCAATAAAGCCAGGCGCCACAACATTTACCGTAATGCCGCGCGATGCAATTTCGCGCGCCATAGATTTGCTAAACCCGATCACTGCAGCCTTTGCAGCAGCATAATTTGCTTGTCCACCATTGCCCGTAGATCCTACCACTGAGCCTATAGAGACAATTCGACCATTTTTCTTTTTCATCATGCCACGCATTACCGCTTTAGAGAGCTTAAAAACAGACGTTAAATTTGTGCTTATAATGTCGTCCCATTCATCATCTTTCATTCGCATTATTAGATTATCACGGGTTATTCCAGCATTATTTACAAGAATATCGACACTTCCGTAAGTCTTAGTGATGGTTTCAAGACACTGGGCGATATCTTCATCTTTGTTCACATTTACGCACATGCCCATGCCCGACTTACCTAAATAATCTGAAATTGCCGCAGCGCCAGTATCACTGGTTGCTGTACCAATGACGGTAGCACCTAACGCGCTAAGCTGCTGCGCGATTGCCCGGCCTATTCCGCGACTAGCGCCCGTGACAAGTGCCACTTTTGAGGTTAAATCTATCATAGGTTTCCTTTCATAGGGTTATTCTTATTTATTTTATTGTTTCACTATGTAGTTATTAAAGCGAATTATAAATCGTTAGGCGAGTTAAAATTGCGCGTAACGAGTGTTTTATCGATGCGCTTGATTAATCCACTAAGCACTTTACCAGGACCAACTTCAACTACTTCCGTTATGCCTTTGCTTGCTAAATACTCAATACTTTTGGTCCATTGAACGGGTAGATATAACTGGCGAACTAATGCATCTTTGATCTCTTCAATGTTATGCGTAACCGCTACATCTACGTTATTAACAATTGGCGTATTGGGTTTATTAAATTGAATGGCACTTAATAAAGATCGTAATTTTTCACTCGCACCTTTCATTAACAAACAATGCGAAGGAACACTAACTGAAAGTGGTAACGCCCGCTTTGCACCTGCTTCCTTTAGTGCCACAGCAGCTTGTTGTGTAGCTTCTTTTGCGCCCGCAATGACGACTTGCCCTGGTGAATTAAAATTAACGGGGGAAACCACCTGATTAGTAGCAGCCGCTATTTCAGCGCATACTTTCGCAATGGTGTCATCGTCAAGTCCAATAATAGCAAACATGGCACCTTCATCAGGCGCAACGGCCTGTTGCATAAACTGGCCACGAGCTTGTACTAGTTTTACGCCAGCGGAAAGCGGCATTACATTAGACGCCACTAGCGCAGTATACTCACCTAAGCTATGTCCTGCATAATATTTAGCAGTAAATCCTGTTTCTGAAGTAAGTACTCGTAGACACGCGATACTGGCTGTCAATAATGCGGGTTGCGTAATTTCTGTTTGATTTAATTTACCATCGTCTGTTTGGCAAACTTGCCAAAGATCATAGCCTAATGCTTCCGAGGCTTCTGCGAATGTCTCATTAACCTTTGCAAAGCTGTTTGCTAGTTCAGTCAACATACCAGCAGATTGACTGCCTTGGCCGGGAAATACACATGCTATCTTACTCATACTTACATCCTGTGTTTATGCTTATTTGTTTATGACTAGTGATGGCAAATTAGTATTTTATCAATGCTGATGCCCATGCAAAACCGCCACCGAAAGCTTCTAACAGTAAATATTGCCCACGTTTTATGCGGCCATCGCGAATAGCGGCGTCTAATGAAGTAGGCACTGATGCTGCTGATGTATTACCATATTTTTCTAAGGTAAGAATAACTTGGTCAAGCGACATATCAAGTTTCTTCGCCGTCGCTTTTATAATTCTAAAATTCGCTTGATGCGGCACCAACCAGTCAAGATCTGATTTGTGCATATTATTAGCTGCTAAAGTTTGCTCAACTATTTCACTTAGTTTCGTCACCGCCACTTTAAATACTTCGTTACCTTTCATTGAACCCCAGTTTTCGTGCACCGAAGCTTCATCTCCATGCATTGGGTTACCTACCTTCAATAGGTCAGTATACGATCCTGCAGCGTTAATATGCGTTGATAATATGCCTGGCTCTTCGCTTGCTTCAATGATAGTCGCTCCGGCACCATCGCCAAATAATATAATCATGCCTCTATCTTCTGGATCCATCATTCGACTTAAACAGTCAGTACCTACAACCAAAATTCGTTTCGCCATGCCCGTTTTAATATATTGATCGGCAACACTAAGCGCAAAGCAATAACCTGCACATGCAGCAGATACATCAAACGCTGGTATATTATCGACGCTTAATATTTTTTGAATTTCACAAGCACTTGAAGGAAATGCATAACGTCCGCTTGTGGTTGCACAAACAATCATATCAAGCTGATTGGCTTCAATACCGGCAGCTTCCAATGCTTTAATAGAGGCCTGCGCACCCATTGTAGCTGCAGTTTCATCTTTACCTATTAGACGACGCTCTTTAATGCCTGTGCGATTGGTAATCCATTCATCTGAGGTATCAACCATCTTTTCAAGGTCAGCGTTTGTGCGCACTTCAGAAGGAAAATAACTGCCGGTGCCGATAATTCGAGAATACATATGACCTAGTGCTCCATTAATTCATGTTCTATTTTAGTTTTTATTTTGTCAGGAACCGTTTGCTGCGCTTCAGTAATTGCTTGTTTAATGGCGTAAAAACATGCTTCGGTTGAGGCATTTCCATGACTTTTAATTACTGTTGACCGCAATCCTAACAGACTCGCACCATTATACTGGTCGGGGTTCATACGTTGATATAGACTTTTTAAGATTGGTAAAGATAATTTGCTTAATAATCGCGCAATTAAGGTTTGTTTTGAGAGCATTTGAATTTCATGAATAACAAGTTTAGCGATACCTTCACTTGCTTTTAATGCCACGTTGCCGGTAAAACCATCGGTTACGACCACATCAGTATTGCCAGCAAAAATATCATCGCCTTCAACATATCCAACATAATTTATATTGCCGCACGCTTTAATTAAGCTGTCAGCGTGCTTGACTAAACTATTGCCTTTACTGTCTTCTTCGCCAACATTTAGTAATGCCACTTTTGGCTGCGCTATATGCTCTGTCTCTTGCATAAGCACTGAACCCATCACCGCATACTGAAACAAATTTTCGGCGTTGTAGTTAATAGATGCTCCTAGATCAAGCAATAATACCTTTTTCTGATTTTGCGTGGGTAATAAGGTGCATAGCGCTGGCCTAGAGATACCTGGAATGGTTTTTAATACATAATACGCCATCGACATTAATGCGCCAGTATTGCCTGCGCTTACGCAAGCTTGCGCCTGATTCGCTTTAGTAAGGTCTAAGGCCCTGCGCATACTAGAGTATTTCTTTTGTCTAATTGCTAAGGCGGGTTTATCGGTCATTTCAACGATTTGTTCGCACACTTCATAGCATACTTTTCTGGTATGTTTAGTTAGTGCGGTAGAAAAATGATCTGTTGCAGCTTTGTCGCCACAAATAATTAATGATACAAAGGGGAAATTGTTTAATATTTTTTGGATAGCACCCAAAAAAACATGGGGGCCGCGATCGCCCCCCATGATATCTATTGCTATAGTGATGTTCACTAATATAAGCCTAAATGCTTACTTAGCTGTCACTTTATTACCTTTGTAAAAACCATCATCTGTCACGTGGTGACGACGATGTGTTTCACCAGAGGTAGCGTCTACTGACAATGTAGCACCTTTAAGTGCATCATGTGAGCGACGCATGCCGCGTGTTGAACGCGTTCTACGACTTTTTTGTACCGCCATGGGTTACTCCTAATCTCGCTTAAGTTCTTTTAAAACCGCAAATGGGTTTTTACGCATAGGTTCTAGTTCAATTTCGCCAAATTGTAGTTGGTCTGCCTTAACAACGCAATCCTCTTGTGCATGTAGCGGCACAATTGGTAATGACAATATTAATTCATCTTCTAACAATTCAAATAGATTGACTTCTCCGTGGTCATCGACCTCTACTGGTTCGTATGCGTCTGGTAACGTATTTGTTGTTTCATTCCCCTGCACGGGTGTGAAACAAAACTCAGCATGCACTGAGTGGTCAAACAATTCGTTACACCGCTGACAAATAAGCTGAACTTGTGAATGCATTTCGCCTTTAAAGTAAGTAAGACCTTGCGCGTCTTTTAAAAACTCAACTTTAACCGGCACTTCAGCTTTTACTGCCGCTACCGCAGAGCTATATCGTTTCATTTCGCGAGCATAATAAAGGCCATCGTAAGACGATAGCTTTTGCGCACATTTAATCGGATCTAACTTTTTGGGTAGTTTCACTTTTGTCATAGCGCGCGCATCATATAGAGTTAGCGCTTATTAGTCAAAGGTTTTCACTGATTTAGCATAATAATCATTAAGGTTAGTGCATTTTATATATGATTTAACCATACCTTAACATTGAATCAAGAAGTGTTTATTCAATCCAATTACTTCATTCCATAAATTTTATGTCAAAGACACCGAATTAACTGAATCACGCCATACTAGTTTGGGCTCAAATACATGTGTAATTTCAAGATGCGAACCTTGATAAACATGTTTTAAAACCCAATTTGCGGCCATTGTACCCATGTCATAAATCGGATAATTTACGGTCGATAATTTTGGATACATATACTGCGCGAGTAAGGCGTTATCATACCCCATAACCGAAATTTCATTGGGAACATCTAAGCCTTTATCACGCGCTGCCTGTATCGCACCCGCTGCCATTTCATCATTTCCACACACCACTGCGGTAAAGGAATTGTTTGTGGCTATCAAGGATAACATACCTTCAAGCCCCCCTGATTCATGGAAGTTGCTTTCAATCAAAAGTGCCTTGTTACAGGTAACACCAAATTCAGACAAAGCATCTTGGTGTCCATTATATCGCTCGCTAGCATCGATTTTCCATAATGGACCTGAGATATATGCAATGTCACGATGACCATGATCCAACAATGCTTTTGTTGCCAAATAACCGCCATGGCGATTATTTAAACTGATACAAATATCACTAATCTGAGGAATAAAGCGGTTGATTAAAATGAAAGCTTGTTTGGTTTTCGATAGTTCAATTAAATATTCATCACTAACCGCTTCTACGTGTAATATAAGTGCGTCACAATTGCGATCAATTAAAAATTCGATACCTTCTTTTTCACTTGCTGCATCACTATGCCCTGCCGTAATAACAACGTGCTTACCAGCCATGCGGAGTTGCTTTTCAATGCCACTCATCATTGCGCCATAGAAATGGCCATGTAATTCTGAAACGAGAATGCCTATACTGTTAGAAAATTTTGACGCCAGAGAGCGGGCGATAGCACTGGGCCGATAATTTAAAGTTTCAATCGCTTTTAACACTTTTTTCCGCGTTTTATCGCTGGTTCGTGTTCCACCATTTACTACCCTAGAAACGGTTGCTAAAGACACTCCCGCGAGCGCAGATACTTCATAAATTGTCGCCATAATTTTTTTATTCTACCTTAATTTATTACCAGCAGCAGAATTGCAATATGCTTATTTTACAATTACGTTTTGAATTTCGGCTACCTTATTGTCGGTTAATTTATAATAACTCATTACCCCAGAAACAATAACAAACGTCACTGCTGGAAAAATTGTAAATGAAATAAGTATGCCATTGACTGCTTCCGCGCTTTGCACCATACCCGCTATATAACCATAATAAGCCAGTAGCCAACCCACAATTGCCCCGCCTAATGCTAAACCTAGCTTTATGAAAAAGACCACAGATGAGTATGTCATGCCTGTAATGCGCACACCAGTTTTGTAATGCCCATAATCAACTGTATCGGCTATTTTTGCCCATAATAAAGGTGTACCCATTTGTAAAAAAATATTACCTACAAAATATATCGTAAATGCTAAAACCAGTTGATCTGGTTTAACCCAATAACTGCCTAAACACATTACTGCAGCGACAAACACAACGCTTCTGTAGACCTTTATTTTACATAAACGTTTAACGACTGTAGGCACAATCGCACAACCCAATATGTTTCCAATCATACCTAGGGTAATAAAAGCGGTGATTAGATCTTCTCTAAGCAAGAAATATTTTACGTAATAAATAGCGAGAGTGTTTCGCATCACCATACCAATTAATATAAAAAAGGCGACAGTGCTTAATATGCGCCATTGATCATTTTGCCACATTGACGCGATGTCTTGTTTGAAAGTGGTGTTTTGTTTTGGCGTTGAGACTCGTTCCTTTGTCCCTGCAAAACAGATTAAAAACATCAATACCCCCACTATGCTCATTGCAGCTATTGTCAATTGATAGCCTTTAGCTTTGTCGCCTGCGCCTAACCATTCAACTAATGGCAGCGTAAAAGCTGTTACAATTAATCCTCCTAGCATGCCAAATACAAATCGATAAGACTGCACTGATACACGCTCTTTTGGATCTGCGGTAATCACACCGCCTAAAGCTGAATATGGGATATTAATAGCAGTATAAACAATCATTAATAAGGCATAAGTTACAAAGGCATAAATTACCTTGCCTTGTTCTGTGAAATCTGGTGTTGTAAAAGCAAGCACACTGATTACAGCAAAGGGAACGGCTAACCACAAAAGGTACGGCCGAAACTTTCCATACTTGGTTTGTGTACGGTCGGTCATGGCACCCATCAACGGGTCAGTAATAGCATCAAAAATACGCACAACTAAAAAAAGAGTGCCAACTACAGCTGGAGATATGCCAAAAATATCGGTGTAAAAAAAGGATAAGAATAACATCACTGATTGAAACACAATGTTACTAGCAGTATCGCCTAAACCATATGCAATTTTTTCTTTAACGCTTACCATGATGACCTTCTGCTGCTTTGCGATTTTAACTTTTTGCGACTGCGAATAAAGTCTCTATATGCTAATCCACTCGCTTTAACGGTGCGCTGCTGAGTAACATAATCTACATATACGATACCGAATCGCTTTGCGTAGCCCTCGGCCCATTCAAAGTTGTCCATTAAACTCCACGCAAAATACCCACGTACGTCTACCCCACTTTCAATGGCATCACTAACGGCCTTTAAGTGCCCTTGAAAGTAAGCAATTCGGTCATTATCTTGTACTTGTCCATTGGCGAAAGTATCAGGCATAGCAGCCCCATTTTCAGTAATATACAAGGGTGGCAAACGGTATTCACTTGTGAGTTGTAGCAAAATTTCAGTAAAGCCTTGAGGATATACTTCCCATCCCATATCGGTTAGCGGCAACGCGTTATCTATCCATCTTTTTCGATCATTTATTCCTTTACCTTGATAAACCTCTCGCGTGTAATAATTTAGACCAAGATAGTCTAGTGGTTGGCTAATAATGTCCATATCACCTTTTTCAATCACCGGCATTTCATGCTCTCGCAATAAGCCAAAAGATTCAGGGTAGCGCCCCTCCAATATAGGCATTAAATACCACTGATTAAGATTTTGATCTGCCATCCAAGCCGCTTTTTTATCGGCATCACTATTCGTTTTGGAATAACAAGGGCTCACATTTAAGACTATTCCATTTAGCGAGTTTGGACTGTTTTTAGCCAACACTTGCATACCTAAGCCATGTGCCAAAAGCAAATGATGCGCGGCCTGTTTACCAGAAGCTGTTCCCACTAAACCTGGGGCGTGAACACCTATTTCGTAGCCCAAATATGCGCTGCAAAAAGGCTCGTTAAGTGTTGCGTAGGAATATACTCTATCTCCGAATGCTTTCGTTATTTGATCAACATAATCGCGAAAGCAAAAAGCGGTCTCTCGATTTAACCAGCCACCCTCATCTTCAAGATCTTGCGGTAAATCCCAGTGATATAGGGTAACGAAGGACTTTATGCTTTTCTTTTTTAAGATGTCGAGTATCTGAATATAAAAATTTACTCCTTGTTCATCTAATTCACCGTTAATATCTATGACTCTTGGCCACGAAATAGAAAATCGATAAGCGTCTACTTCTAGTGATTGAATCAGATCTAAATCTTGTTCCCATCTATTGTAGTGGTCACAGGCGACCAGCCCATCAGAATTGTCCTTAATTGTATTTGGCTTCGCACAAAAGGTATCCCAAATATTCGGCCTGCGAGCCTCCGCGCCGCCTTCAATTTGAAATGCTGCTGTTGCAACACCATAGGTAAAATCTGTTTCTTTAAGTGGAGAACAATTTGGTAGAGATATTTTCATAATCAATTTAAGACAGACCTTCGTTAAGTAAGAGCATAGAACGATTCAAAAAGCGCAATTAATTGACTCGCAATGTTTGCCAAGTTAACTAAAAACAGACGCTCATGAAAGCGCTTACATTTATGTTATAACTTTGTTGCGTTAAGGTCAACAAGTCAAGCATGATTTTTACATATAATGCATATAATTAAGGTAAATTACCGTGTTTAATTTATTAATAGTGGTTTCTCCCAGCAGTCAGAAGAATGTGCACCGCAAAACTACCGTTTTGCCATTACTTCTCTAATTCATTGTTATTCATGTGAGCCTTCTATTGGTCTGATTATTTAACTCGATCATGTATCCTACTACATTGAGTCTTACACGTGCAGGACTTGGTGATTTAACCAGTCGTGGATCAGGCATTTTATGATTTGCGATAGTGGTGGGTGCAACTATCGTTCGCATTACCATTAGTCTATTACATATATATAGCATTCGTGGCCAAAATGGCTCTAGATTGGAAACATCATCAGCACTTTGCCTATTAGTGTTGGTTTGCAGTATGGACAAATCCGTACCTTAGATAGTGCGTTGACTGAAGCGTTAATGGGCAATCAATCTCTAGAACTAGAAAACTTACGTACTTGTGACAGATGCGTGCAAGCTATTTGGTAAATGTACTTATTTACAGTTAGAGTAGCAGCGAGATCAACTGCAGTATGTTAGAAACATGGTGATCTAAAATTCAAGACGTCTTGTTAAATTTTTGTTGATTCAGGTTAACAATTATTATATATTAATGTAAGCGCTTACATATTGTGAATAAAAAAAACCTCATTTATGAAAGGGCTTCCATTCAACGGTTCGTTAACAACGGGAACACACATGAAAGTTAAAACATTTAGCAAAACTCAACTTGCTACAAGTATTTCTATACTCTTGGGTGCATCTTTGATGTCACCAGCAATAGCGCAAGAGGTAAACGATAGCAACTTAGAAGTTATCCAAGTAAATGGGATACGTGGCAGTATGTTAAAATCGATGGACACTAAACGTTCATCAGATGGTATTGTTGATGCAATTAACGCCGAAGACATTGGTAAGTTCCCTGATACAAACCTTGCGGAATCTTTGCAGCGCATAACCGGTGTCTCAATTGACCGAAATAACGGTGAAGGTAGTGAAGTTAGTGTGCGTGGTTTTAGTGGTGCGCGTAATTTAGTAACCCTTAACGGTAGACAATTACCAACGACCACAGGTTCTCGCTCATTCGACTTTGCCAATCTTGCCGCTGAAGGGGTTAGTGGTGTAGAAGTTTATAAAACGTCGAATGCTTCTGTACCGACGGGTGGTATTGGTGCCACCATTAACATCTTGACCAGTAAGCCTTTAAGCAATCCTGGCATGCATTCTACGGTGAGTGTTCAAGCATTAAAAGATACCTCAACTGAAGAAGGTAGTATTACACCTGAATTATCGGGCATCTATTCAAACACCACGGAAGATGGCAAGTTTGGAGTGTCTATTTCTGGCAGTTACTCTGAGCGTGAAAGTGGAAATCAGCAAGCCAATGTAGGTACAGGCTGGAGAAGTTTTCCAGGCATTGCCGATCAAGACTGGAGTGGTCCAAATGCGGCTTGGGGCGGCGTTCCTAAAAATGAATTCCAAACTAATCGTCCAGGTGAAGGTGATATTTATTCGGTTCCGCAAACCACCATTTATAAATTTGAAGAACAACAACGTAAACGTACAAACGCTCAGTTAGTATTGCAATACAGTCCAGTAGATGAAGTAACAGCGACCTTAGATTATACTTACGTTAAAAAGGATACTGATACTCAGTTTAATGATGTATCAGCATGGTACGGATTTTCACCCTCAAAAAACGTGTGGACCGACGGCCCTATTTCGTCTCCTTTGCTTTATTCTGAAGATTACGAAGAAAATGGCGTGGGCTTGCAAGATATTGCAATGGGCGGAGGTGACTACGGTACAACTGATGAAACGAAATCTTTGGGTCTGAACTTTGAATGGGAAGTAAATGATAATTTAAGTTTAGAATTGGATTATCACAATTCTTCTGCTAAGAATACACCTAACAATGAATTCGGTTCTAACAACACATTAGCAATGGCTGGATTTATTCGAGCAAGTGCCGCAACAGACTTCTCGGGTGATTTACCTATTCTGGCTATCCGCGGTGGTAACGCTATTCAACCTTCTGACATGGTAGTTACCGGAAGTGTGTTTACTAACAATCAGAACCAAGCAGATATGGAACAAGCGCAATTTCGTGGTGAATATGTGTTTGAGGAAGCAGGCAGTATCGATTTTGGGCTATCACTGACTAAAGCTGAAAATCGTGGCCAGACGCATAACGTTCAACGTAATAATTGGGGTGGTGAAGGCGAAGCAGGCGCTTATGATGCGGCTTTGTTCCCGCGTGAATCAATTCATGACAAATTTAGCGATGTAAAAGGTGGAAACTTTGTAGATTTTAATGGTTTATATGGTGAAAATTATGAAATTATGGACACATATTTTGCTTTTGACTTCCATGGTGTAAGAAATCAAGCAGCGCAAATGCTAAGTGTACAAGCCGGTGCTACTGGCGATTGCGGCAATTCATTTTGCCCCTCTACCGATTACTCAGCACAAACAGATAGATATAACAAAGAAGAAATGACGGCCGTTTATTTCCAATATAACTATGACGGCGAAATTGGAGATATGCCCTATGACATTCATTTCGGCTTGCGTTATGAAGAAACAGATGTAACGTCTACTTCAGCTGTTGCTGGATTTAAAAATGCAGCGGAATGGGTAGGTGATACAGAAGTGGTGTTGGTTCAACCAAATCCACCTGAACGTCAGTTCCAGACTCAAACAGGTAGTTACGACCATGTTCTGCCTAGTATCAACTTTAATATTGAAGTAACGGAAGATGTGAAACTGCGTGCTGCATACAGTCAAACTATTGGTCGTCCAAGCTATGGTGACATGATTGGTGGTACCTCTCTTAACCAAGGCGGAAGGGTTGTTGGCGGTACTGGTGTAACTGGGAGTGCCGCATTGCTTCCGCTTGAATCAGACAACATCGATTTGTCAGCAGAATGGTATTACGCAGAAGGTAGTTATGTTTCATTAGGTTATTTCCAAAAGGACGTAACCAACGACATATCAACTATTCGTCCCGCAACAACAAATCCAGGTATATATAATCCGGCTGATGGAGCTTATCAACGAGAAGCATTAGCGGCAGTGGGAGCTGATGGGGGATTACAAAGACAATATATCTTTGACAATTACGCCACCATAGACCCCGAACATGTGTTTATGAGAGCGGGAAACATTGTAATATTGGGTAATCCAGCTACCGATAACTTAATGTCCTTTGATGTACAAACACCGTCAAATTCTAATCTAGATAAAGGCTTTGACGGCTTAGAGTTTGCTGTTCAACATATGTTTGGTGAAACCGGTTTTGGTGGCATTTTCAACTATACTAAAGTGAATACTGATAATGAATATGATAACTTTGTATTTGGTGACCAAGAAGCCGAATTAGGTATAAGCGATACCGCTAACCTAGTAGGTTTCTACGAAAAAGATGGTTGGTCTGTGCGTATTGCTTACAACTGGCGTGACAAGTTCTTAACATCAGCTTTCCAAGGTGATGTAGGTCCATCACCTCGTTATGTTGAAGCCTATGGTCAATTCGATCTCACCGTCAGTTATGAAGTACCTCAAGTTGAAGGTTTAACCTTGTTCTTAAACGGTATAAACGTTACCGATGAGTTCCAGCGTCAAAGTGGCCGCAGTGAATATCAAGTACTTAATGTTACACAACAAGGTGCTCGTTATAACTTAGGAGCTCGCTATACGTTTTAATAATGGCCTAGACTATTTTTAAAACATGACCAAAGCCGCTGAATTAGTTAAAAATTCAAGCGGCTTTTTTACAAACTTGTGTTCTCTTGATAAGAGAATTTTTGTAAAGTTACAATTAATTATACCTTGTTGACTACTGATCATAATTGCGACAAAACAGCGTATAGTAAAGACTAAAGTAAAGCCTCTGGTAGATTGATATGCGTGATAAAATAAGAAATATTGTTATAGTTGGCGGTGGCTCTGCAGGTTGGTTAACGGCAGGTATTTTAGCGGCCGAATATGCTAACGATGACAAGTCTGGTATTTGCATTACTCTAATTGAATCCTCTGATGTCCCCACAATAGGTGTAGGAGAAGGCACTTGGCCATCAATGCGCGCAACCTTAGAGAAAATTGGTGTTTCAGAAACCGACTTTATCCTTGAATGTGACGCCGCTTTTAAACAAGGCTCCAAGTTTTCCAATTGGAAAAGTGGCAAAAACGACTTTTATTATCATCCGTTTACCCTCCCCATTGGTTCGGGCGAAATAGATTTATTCCCTTACTGGCAACCGTATAAAGACAATATTTCCTTCGCCGACGCCGTTACTGTGCAAACGAGGCTGTGTGAAAAGGATTTAGCCCCAAAACAAATATCCACCGCAGAATACTCCTACAATGCTAACTATGGATATCATCTTGACGCTGGAAAATTCACCACGTTCTTGCGTAAGCATTGTGTTGAAAAACTAAACGTAAAACATATAGTTGACCATGTTACCAAAGTGAATTCGTATGAAAATGGTGACATCGCTTCTCTAAATACTAAAAAGCACGGCCTTCTTTATGGCGACCTTTTTGTAGATTGTAGTGGCTTCGCTTCGATGTTATTGGGAGAACATTACCAGATCCCATTTGTTAGCAAGAAACATGTCTTGTTTAACGATACAGCATTGGCAGTACATGTCCCTTATGCTCAACAAAATAGCCCCATTTCATCATATACTTTGTCGACTGCACAAACGGCTGGCTGGATCTGGGACATTGGATTGCCGTCGCGACGAGGGGTTGGGCATGCCTATTCCAGTGCCCATATTACGGATAATAAAGCAGAGCAACAATTGCGTGAGTATATTACGCCTGCCATGGGTAAAGTTGCCGCCCAAAAGGCTAATTTCCGCAAGATTAACTTAAATCCTGGCCATAGGGAGAAATTTTGGCATAAAAACTGTGTTGCCATAGGTATATCTGCTGGCTTTATCGAACCCCTAGAGGCATCGGCTTTAGTATTAATCGAACTATCTGCAAAAATGCTTACAGAGCAATTACCCGCTACCCGTGAAACTATGGATATCGTCGCTAAACGATTTAATGCCAAGTTTCTGGACAGATGGCAACAAATCATCGAATTTTTGAAATTACATTATATTTTGAGTCAACGAACCGACAGCGATTACTGGCAAGATAACTGCCACGCTGAACATATTCCCGAGACTTTACGGGATATGTTAGCGCTATGGCGTTTTAGCCCGCCTAGCAACTACGATATTATTCATACAGACGCATTGTTTCCAGCAGCAAGTCTTCAATATGTTTTGTACGGTATGGGCTTTGAACCAGCAGTCCTTGATAGAAACAAGCGGACAAACAAATCAGTCCGTGCTGAAAACTTATTTAATGAAAACATGCAGCACTGCAAGCACTTGTTGAGCGCGCTGCCGACAAATCGTGATTTACTGAATAAAATTAGACAGTATGGTTTACCTAAAATTTAGTTTGGGCAAAGTCCTACGTTAAGCAATCACTTAATATAATAGCGAACATATGGGATCGGAAATGGTAAATAACATTCTACTAAATAGTATAGATCATCAAGATGTAAAAGTGATCACCGAACATTCTGAAGCTTACGGGGATAATATTTGGTATGCCCTATCGTTCCCTTCAGAATTTAGAAGTATTCAGGCCTATTATCCAATCTTTTTCAACAAAGATCCAAATACCGGAAGATTTTATTCTGTTGCGTTGTTTGGCTTTCAAGATCATGAGAATCTATTTCTTAAAGACAAAAAGTGGGACGCTGGCTACATTCCTTTATCGGTCGCCAGACAACCTTTTTCGATTGGCATACATAAAAGTAACGAAGATGGTGTTGAAAAGAGCCAACGAATGTTACACATTGACTTAAACAATCCCCGCGTTAGTCTGCAACAAGGAACGGCATTGTTTACCGAACATGGTGGCAATTCGGCTTATCTAGATCGTGCAGCCGATATCTTGGAAGTTCTTCATCATGGTATGCAAGACAGCGAGCTCTTTATAAATTCATTGGTAAAACATAAACTATTGGAATCGTTTACTTTAGATCTTACGCTTAATGATGGCAGCAAAAATCAAATGCTAGGCTTTTACACCATTAATGAAGAAAACCTTAAGCAACTGAGTGATGAAGTATTGCTAGAATTACACAAAAACGACTATTTGCAGGCAATATACATGGCAATAGCCTCGCAATCTAACGTAAGAACTTTAATGAATAAGAAAAACTCACAACTTGGTCTATGAGTCTAGTTTGGATTAATTTCATGAAGGTAATTTAACATGTTAGCAATTAAAGCCAAGGTTAAAGAAATTACAAACTGCCGTCCGGGTGATGTTCCTGACTTTGTATTTTCGTCAATTGAACCTATAATTTTAAAAGGTTTTGCATCTGAGTGGCCAATTGTAAGGTCGGGTCTAAAATCACCTGAACATGCTGCAAAGTATTTACGCGAGCTTTACAATGGCCAACCCGTGTTTAGCGCAGTCGGTGAATCTGAAACCAAAGGTCGTGTTTTTTATAACGAAGAAATGACCGGTTTTAACTGCCAAGGTATTAAGGCTAATCTTAATGTCATACTCGACAAATTATTAAGCCACATAGATGATCCGCAACCACCTACTATTTATGTAGCGTCAGCCTCAGTAAACGCTTGGTTACCGGGATTCAATCAAGCCAACAACGCTGGAATAGATACGCTTAATCCATTGACCAATATCTGGATCGGTAATCGAAGCAAAATTGCAGCGCATTATGATTTTCCAAATAATCTTGCTGTTTGTGCAGTTGGAAAGCGTCGTTATACAGTTTTTCCACCAGAGCAAATTGCTAACCTTTATGTTGGACCAATGGAGTTATCTCCGGGTGGACAAGACATTAGCTTAGTAGATTTCGACAATCCCGATTTTATCAAATACCCTAAGTTCAAGCAAGCCATGGGCGCAGCCCTAGTCGCTGATCTTGAACCCACAGATGCACTTTTTTTACCCAGCATGTGGTGGCACCATGTAGAAGGTCTCACGCCTTTTAATGTGCTAATTACGCATTGGTGGAGAGACAGTCCTGCTTACTTGGGTAGACCAGAAAATGCGCTTAAATTAGCTATTTTGAGTTTGCGTAATCTTCCATTAGCACAACGCATGGCTTGGAAAAAGCTATTTGAGTACTATGTTTTTGACCATCAAGAGGGTGATTTAAATCATATACCTGATGCGGTCAAAGGTATGTTGTCGCAGCCTCTTGACTTACAAGAAGCGAAAAAAATTAGAGCCGATTTACTCAATAAATTGAAAATTTAGTGCTCATTATACTAGATAAAAAAAGCAGTTATTCTTAAGGGAAAAATTTTACAGATGAAAAATGAACCAGTGAAAAATGTTGTTATAGCAGGTGGTGGTACCGCTGGCTGGATGGCTGCTGCCGCTTTATCAAAAATGTTGGGCAAGAATTTAAATATCACTTTAGTGGAATCGGATGACATCCCTACCGTAGGTGTGGGTGAAGCCACCATCCCTACCCTACATATTCTGCATAAATTGTTGGGTATAAACGAAGCTGAGTTTATGGCTGCAACTAACGCAACTTTCAAATTAGGGATCTCTTTTGAAAATTGGAGAGATGTTGGCAAAGACTACATTCATTCGTTTGGCTTTTTGGGTCAAGATTGCTGGGCTGCTGGCTTTCAACACTTTTGGTTAAAAGGCAACAAGCAGGGTATTGTGTCACAAATTGGTGATTTCGTACCGGAACATCTTGCTTGCAGACAAGGCCGCTTTGCTGTACTTGCCAACCAAGACCAAAACCATGCTTATCATCTTGATGCAGGGTTATACGCCAAGTTTCTAGCTAAAATAGCCGCGCAACATGGCTGCCAGCGCATAGAAGGAAAAATTTCTGAAGTAATGCTTGATGATGATTCCGGCGACATCAATGCCATCAAATTGGCATCTGGACAAGTCATTGAAGGTGATTTATTTATTGATTGTACGGGTTTTCGTGGCGTTTTAATTGAGCAAGCCTTACATACTGGCTATGAAGATTGGAGTCATTTTTTACCTTGTGATAGCGCTATTGCAGTACAAACTAAAACCATGGCGAAGCCAGTTGCCTATACTCGCTCCATTGCTAGAGATTTTGGTTGGCAGTGGCGTATTCCTTTACAAAATCGCACGGGTAATGGACTGGTATTTTGTAGCAAGTATATGACTGACGAACAGGCAAAAGAAACACTTTTGACAAATATTGAAGGTGAACCGATCAATCAGCCTAGAGTAATAAAATTTAAAACCGGTACTCGTCGTAAACACTGGAATAAAAATTGTATCGCTATGGGACTGTCTGCAGGGTTTATTGAACCTTTAGAATCCACTAGCATCCACTTATTTCAACGCGCAATTATACGCTTGATGTTAATGTTCCCATCAAACGGCATTAAGGCGTCGGAACGGGATCAATTTAATAGCGAAACAAGCATCGAATTAGATAACATCAGAGATTTTATCATTTTCCACTATCACGTTACCGATCGAAAAGACACGGCATTTTGGCGCTATTGCCGTTCTATGCCTATTCCAGACTCTTTGCAACATCGTATGGATCTTTTTAAACAAAGCGGTAAAGTCTTTAAAAAAGCGGAAGAATTATTTGGAGAAACTTCATGGGTTCAAGTGATGATGGGTCAAGGCCTAATGCCTGACGATTACCACCCTATTGTTGACCAAATGAGCGATAACGAATTGAAGACATTTTTGGATACAATTAAAGCTGGCGTAAAGAGAAAAGTCGACAACTGGCCAGATCATAACGATTTTATTAGCCATTACTGCAAGTCTACATCCATGTAAGGAGTATTAATGCAGGAATATACTTTAGTGCTTAATGGCGCAAGTAAAGCTACCATACAATTAGTCGGTAATGAGCAAACGCCAATCATGATCTTCGATGATTTTGTCCAAGACACCCATTGTTTGATTGATTATTCCTGTGGACCAGCGCGTTTTGAAACAGATCGTACATCATATTATCCGGGCGTGCGATGTCCCCTGCCTCGTCAATATGTGATTGACGTGTTGCAGTCTATTTATCAGCAAATTTGTGACACCTATAACATCCCACTGCCATTACAGTTGCAGGTTCAACCGTCCTATTTTTCACTTCTTACCCATGCACCAGAGCAACTTAATTTATTACAACGCTTTCCTCACTTTGATACGAGCAAGCCCTTTTTCTTTGCTGTGTTACATTATTTAAATAACGGCACTCATGGCAATACCGGATTATTTAGACATAAACAAACCGGATTTGAACGCATTAGTGATAACCGAGTTGATGAATATCTCACGTCAGTCAAAAACCATGTACTACAAGAAGGCGAGCCTAAGGTTGCTTACATTACTGCATCAGACGAGCAATATGAACTTTATCATCAGATAAAATACAGACCTAATCGTTTAGTCATTTACCCAGGAAATCTATTGCACTCCACTATCGTTAATCCTAGTAATGATTTAGATGATAATCCAAAGACAGGTAGGTTAACTGCTAATATATTTATCAATTTCGAATAATCTATTGTTACCAATATGGGCATAAAGCAATATTTCAACTAGGAGTTCTGTGATAGTTGACGCTCAATAATCTACTGAACTTAAAGTCCGTTTAGTACACTTTTCACATATTCAAATAATGAGGCTGGGCAGTAAATAAAATAGAAGCGGCTTACCTTCAGTCTTCGGTAAAATCAGCACGCCAGTTGCCCTCTAAATGTGCATACGCCTCAATATTAAGCAGGAAGTCTAACGTAATCCCGCAACATCAAAAACTTCGATTTTAAGTTCATGATTATATTAGTTTATTTATAACTCTATGAACGATGAGTTCAGCTTTTTACTGGTCTGTATTGTGCATGTTGCTTATGAGACTAATTTTTATTGATGGAAATTTCATTATCATTAAAGGGATCATATGGACTCTATACTTGTTATTGTTGCAATATCTTTGGCGCTTGCTAGCGTCATAAACATAGTATTAACCAAGTTCTCTATTTCGCATATCATTGGTTACATAATTACAGGCACCATAGTTAGTAATTGTTTTGATTTTAATGGAAGTGGAAACCTTCACTCTCTTGAACTTATTGGTGAGTTCGGTATTGTTTTTCTGATGTTTACTGTTGGTTTGGAAATGTCTTTTTCTAAGCTAGGTAAAATGAAAGAACTGATATTTTTTAACGGTTTTATACAAGTCACTATAAGCTCGTTAATCCTCTTTATAGTCGCTTTCTATATGATTAATCTAGAGTTAATTACATCACTAATCATTGCACTTTCCTTTAGCTTATCATCAACCGCCATAGTTTTGCCTTATTTAAAAAAATCAAAAGATATTGTTACACCCTATGGTAAAAAGTCTGTTGCAATATTGGTTTTTCAAGACTTAGCCGTTATCCCTATTTTGTTATTGATGGGCTTTTTATCTAATAATGAGTTATCCCTAACAGATATTTTAGTGAAGACAGTTTTGTATGCGGGCGCAATCATTCTTTTCATGTTTACTATTGGCAAGAAAATAATTACTTGGTTACTTCGTTTCTCGTCCAATGCTCGAATGGAAGAGCTATTTTTAAGTTCAGTCTTTACCATTGTTTTAGGTGCATCAATTATTGCTCACGAAATGGGATTTACTTATTCTTTAGGTGCGTTCATAGCAGGTATGATTATTGCGGAAACTAAATTCCACTTAAAAGTTGAATCAGATATAGCTTCATACAAAGATCTTTTACTAGGAGCGTTTTTCTTTACTATCGGTACAAAAATAGATGCGTATTATTTTATCACCCACTTACATTGGGTGGTGGGTGTATTAACATTGGTTATGATGATAAAAGCACTCATCATCTATTTTCTAGTAAGAATAAAATCGGACAAAAGTGAATCAATTAAGTCTGCCGTTGCGCTTTGCCAAGTAGGAGAGTTTTCTTTTGCTATTTTTGCAATGGCGATAAATCAAAATCTACTATCACAAACCTTGGGCAGCTTCCTTATATTAATCACTGTTTTATCTATGATATTGACGCCTTTTATGTTGGGCCATATCTATAAACTTGCCTCATTTTTTGTCGTTGAATTTTTTGAATCAGATAAAATAACCACGGTAAATGCCAAAAATCATACTATTGTTTGTGGCTTTGCTATTTTGGGAAGGATTATTGCCAAAGAACTAACAGATAAAAAAGTTAATTTTTTAATTATCTCCAATAACCTACAACATGTATTGCTCGCTAGAAAGCGTGGTTATAAAGCTTACTTTGGACATTTAGACAAAAATCCAGTCTTAGAGTCGTTGAAAGTAGAAGAGTCCAGCAGTGTAATTATTACCGTTAATTCATTAAAAAATAAACAGATTATTTGTAATGCCGTTCTCAATTATTACCCTAACGCAAATTTAATTGTGAAAATTAATACTTTGGACGAAAAAAGTGCTTTAGCAGACGTCAAGATTAACTCCTTTGTTCATGCTCAATATGAGACTGCATTGCTTTTAGTAAAACGTAGTATGACTTAATTATGCATGCAAGCTAATTTTTATGTAGTAACGCAATGTTTACGTTCGTCATTTGTTCGCGACAATAAAATAAAGGGGCATAATAGCCCCTTTTTCTGTAACACTAAGTAAGTCGCCGTTATAAATGCTATTTAATAAACAACATTTCCTGATATTTCGGTAATGGCCACAAATCATCAGACACAACTAATTCTAACGCGTCTGCATGACTACGTACTTCAAGCATCATCGGACACAATGTATGTGCACAGTAATCCATGTGGGCTTCTGTACTCGCAAAGTTTTGTCCAACTAATGCGGCTTTAAGTTTGGTCACAGCAGCCATCATTAAATCGACTTCACTCACTATTTCATCAATACTATTGTGACAAATTTCAATATTCAGCTTACTCAAATTAGTCGCGGTGCGTGACAGACTTTCTAAATACTCAATTGTGGCTGGGTATATTCTGGTGCTCGCCATTCCTGTAACCAACTTGGCTTCTACTTCAATAGACAAGATATATTGTTCTGCATATACTTCAAATCGACTTGCAAGTTCAGCCGGTGACAACACGCCAGTTGATTTGAATAGCTCTATTACTGAGGGTTCTTTAAACGCAGGTAATGCATCAGCAGTGGTAGGAATATTTTTAAGACCACGCTTTTCAACAGCTTCTTTATGCCATTCAGTCGAATAGCCATCGCCTCCAAAAATAATGCTTCCATGGTTTTGCATTAGCTCTTGTAACACCGTAATTACTGCGGCAGTTTGATCTTCGCCTTTGGCCATTACTACTTCAAGTTTGTCAGCGATCCAATTCAATGAATCAGCCAACATAGTGTTCATTGCGACTAAAGGCCCCGATACTGATTGAGATGATCCTACCGCTCTAAACTCAAAACGATTCCCCGTAAACGCAAACGGCGATGTGCGGTTACGATCGCCTGGATCTCTTTCAAACTTTAATATTTGTGACAAACCAAGATCCATCAAGCCGCCCTTTGCCTGTTCTAACAGTTTACCTTCTTTTATATCATTAAAAACACTTTCTAATTGTTCACCTAAATAAACAGACAATATTGCTGGAGGTGCTTCATTCGCGCCAAGACGATGATCGTTAGCTGCTGACGCAATTACCGCTCTTAAAAGCGATCCATACTTATGTACGCCGCGAATAACTGCACCACAAAAGAGCAAAAAGTGCAGATTGTCATGTGGTGTTTTGCCCGGATCAAGTAAATTGCCTTGAGTGGCATTACCTACCGACCAGTTGACGTGTTTACCTGAACCATTCACGCCGGCAAAAGGTTTTTCATGCAACAAACACATGAAGCCATGTTCCTTTGCGGTGCTTTTCATTAAGGTCATTAATAATTGTTGATGATCAGCGGCAACGTTGGCGCCTTCGTAATAAGGAGCAATTTCAAATTGCCCAGGAGCCACTTCATTGTGATGGGTTTTAGCAGGTATTCCCAAGCGGAACAGTTTATCCTCAAAAGCTTGCATGAAGACTTGTACCCGCGCTGGAATTGCGCCGAAGTAGTGATCATCAAATTGCTGGCCTTTGGCCGGCGCTGCACCAAATAGGGTACGCCCAGCAAATAACAAGTCAGGACGAGCATTAGCAAAGTGCTCATCAATTAAGAAATACTCTTGCTCTGCGCCACAGCTTGAACTAAGTGGTGCTATTTCTGTTTCTCCCATTAGGCGTAAAACTCTTTGGCCAGCTTTGTCTAAGGCCTTATTTGAGCGCAATAACGGAATTTTTTTATCTAAGGCGTCCCCTGTCCACGACATAAACACACTTGGGATCATTAAGGTCGCACCGTTAGCTGTATGCATCACATACGCTGGACTAGTCGGATCCCAAGCAGTATAACCACGCGCAGCATTAGTCATGCGCAAACTACCGTTAGGGAAAGAAGAACCATCGGGTTCACCCTTAATCAACAAGCTGCCGGTAAACTCAGTAATTGCCCCACCGTCTGAATTAGTGATAATAAAGCCATCATGCTTTTCAGCAGTAATGTTGGTCATTGGATAGAAGATATGTGAGAAGAATTTAGCGCCTTTTTTCATCGCCCAAGCTTTCATGGCGGCGGCAACGATATCGGCGTTAGCGGAGTCTAAAAGTTCACCGGTTTGTACCGTTTTTTTAATCGCTTTAAATGCATTTTTAGATAGCGCTTCTTCCATAGCTGCTAAACTAAAAACATCTGTTGCCCAAATTTGGCTCAAAGGACCGGGCATTTCGCACTTAATTGGTGCACGGTTAGTTATTTCACTTATTGCATTTTTGCGAGGTGTTAGTCCACTCATGTCTTTTTTTCGCCTTATTTTCAATATGTTACGGGGATTTGTAGTGTGTTATGCACACAAACCTCTAAATATGTTAATTATTATATAGCAGAGATCACGCCAATATTGATTAACACTGTCAAATATTTCAAAATGCCATTAATCACACCGACTATGCTTTATACAAATCTACGGATTGCACATAACAACTTAGATACTTTACCAACAATAAGAGATTCATATATATAAAGACGTGTCTGCAATGTTTGGTATATAAAATGATATATTATTTACGTTATGCTGTATAAAAAATATTGAAATAATAAACATAATAATATGACAAAGGAACGACTATGAATAAATCTCAATTAGGCCATATTCCTCAGGAAGCTTTCGACTGGTACGATGAATATGCGCACGGCTTAATGGACCGGCGTACATTCATGAAAAGATTAGGCGGATTAGCGGCACTTGGTTTTTCAATGTCGGTATTAACCTCGGCATTACTACCTAATTACGCGCTTGCGGAGCAAGTTTCATTTAACGACGAAGAGATTAAAGCAAGCTACCAAGAGTTTGATTCGCCTGAAGGACATGGCAAAGGTAGAGGGTATTTGGTCGTGCCCACTGAACTTAACGGTAAAGCGCCTGTAGTTCTGGTAGTGCACGAAAATCGTGGATTAAACCCTTATGTTGAAGATGTGGCTAGACGACTGGCAAAAGCGGGTTTCATTGCATTTGCACCAGATGCATTGTTTCCACTTGGTGGTTATCCAGGTAACGACGATGAAGGCCGTGCGATGCAAAGCACGATGGATAAAGAGAAAATCCAAAATGATTTTGTTGCTGCCGCCCACTATTTAAAAAATCACACCAATAGTAACGGCAAATTAGGCGCAGTAGGTTTTTGTTTTGGCGGATATATTGTTAACTACCTAGCCGCTGTTGATTCTAAGCTATTAACAGCAGGTGTTCCCTTTTATGGCACGCCGGCTAACGAAAGTTTGCGAAAAAATATTAAAACGCCGCTTATGATCCAACTCGCAGAATTAGATACACGAGTAAATGCGTCGTGGCCCGAGTATGAGGAAGATTTAAAAGCAAATAAGGTAGAATATGAAATGCACATGTATAAAGGCGCAAACCATGGTTTTCACAATGATTCTACAGGCCGCTATGATGAAGAAAATGCTGAACTTGCTTGGACGCATACAATTGAATTTTTCAATGAAAAATTAGTTTAATTACGTTTAGAAAAAAGGTTGCTTTACCGTAAGCAACCTTTTCATTAGCTCACATCACTACTATTAAGCTAAATATATAGCACATCTTTAGCTCGCCTTATCAAGCTTAGTCCACATCGATAGCCTATCTTCATTTATCATAGAGCAGTCTGTTGCAGTTTCCAGTGCACGCTTGAACATTCCAAAAGTGAAGTCGGTGTATAAAATTAAATTCTGTGATGAAAAAGCACGTATTAACACACTTAAATTTTCTATAAAATCCAAAGGATATTGATTCATATCCTTTGGTAATTCGACCTCTGCAATTAACAACTCATGTTCATGAATAAATTTAACATGCTTGTTCAGTTTTTTAATCAGTCGTTTTATATCTTGGTTTTCAGCGAGGCATTCAAAGCGAAGGCGGCTTATGCCCCGCTCAATTGCTGCACAAAGCAGCCGTTCAATCAGGTGACGCCCTACCCCTTTTCCCTGAGCGTTGTCTATAACCGTAATGCCAACCTCGGCACATTGACGATCCGTTGGTAGTCGAATAAAGCGCGCAACTCCGGCAAACCCTGTTTCATGATCGCAGTCGTTAAGATCCAAAGCGCCCAAGGCAAAGTGGTTTTTCTGATCAATTTCAGTAAAATAACGCAACTCCGCCGCCGATAATGCTTTTTTTGCTCCCAAAAAACGCTTATAGCGGCTACCCTCAGAAAGATGATCGAAGGCGTTTACCATATGTTGCTTATCATCTGGGCGAATAAGACGTAAGCGTATATAAGTTCCGTTTAGAAGCTGAATTTTCTCACTGTAATTGTCATTAAACTGCATAATTGTCGCCATAAAATAAACTCCCGCACTTAAACTGTAGCTTGCAATATTGAGTGTGAAGCATATTATGCTGCACTGCAACATAATATTGCATTATTGGCTTATTTAGCATTTTAAACAACCTAAAAAAAACCAATTCTCAATCTAAAATGCTACAATGTCATGTTTAGATCGAAGAGTTTTATTTAACGAGAAATTACATGAACTTCATGTCATTGGGTATTCATCAAGCATTGGTTAGCACGCTTTCACAGTTGGGCTACGGCTCGCCAACACCCATTCAAAAAGCGGCAATTCCGGCGGTGTTAACGGGTAATGATGTAATGGCTGGAGCACAAACCGGAACAGGTAAAACCGCCGCATTTGCGTTACCACTATTGCAACGCATAGTGGTAGACCAATTAAAAAATAAAGACCCTAATTGTAAAAACAAGATTGCGGTATTAGTCCTTACACCAACACGAGAATTAGCCCAACAGGTTTTCGCAAGCTTTGTTAAATACAGTGATGGCTTAACCGTGCAATCGGTTGTGGCATATGGTGGCGCTAGCATTAACCCTCAGTTAGATGCACTTAAACAAGGTTGTGATGTGTTAGTTGCCACACCAGGTCGTTTGTTAGAGTTAATTACCAAGAATTTGGTGGATTTAAGTGAACTTAAAACACTCGTATTAGACGAAGCGGATCGTATGTTAGACATGGGTTTTATTGTGGATATTAAACAAATCCTTAAGCATTTACCTAGCACCAAACAAACTTTGTTTTTTTCAGCCACTTTAAACGATGAGATTTTTGCCTTGAGCAAAACCTTACTTAAAACGCCACTGCTAATAGAAGTAGACCAACGAAACGCCACTGCCAGCAAAGTAGAGCAAGTAATATATCAAGTTGATAAGCATCGTAAAAGCGGCCTATTGTCGTACCTCATAGGTTCAAAAAACTGGCAGCAAGTACTCATATTTACCCGCACTAAACTAGGCGCTGACCAACTAGCAAAAGAAATGGCAAAAGATGGCATTTCGATTCAATCTATTCACGGTGATAAATCTCAAGGCGCACGAGATCGTATTCTTGCAAGCTTTAAAGAAGGTAAAATCCGTGCTTTGGTAGCAACCGATGTTGCGGCAAGGGGCTTAGATATAAAGCAACTGCAGTATGTGATTAACCACGAGTTACCCTATAACGCAGAAGACTATATACATCGTATTGGCCGCACAGGCAGAGCAGGCTTGACCGGTTTGGCGGTGTCTTTGGTGTCTGCAAATGAACACTACTTGTTGGCAGATATTGAAAAGCTCTTAGGCGAGCATTTTATGCCGCAATGGTTAGAAGGCTTTGAACCAAACTTACAACATAACGCTAATGCAAAAAAGCCGTCTGCAACATCAAAAAAGACGCTGCGCGCGCAAGCGCTTGGTCTTAAACGCAAAAGTAACAGAAAGCCGAAATTGCGAGGTTAACAAACAATCAATCTTATGCTTAGCAAAATAATCTTACCGACCATACTTTTACTGCTTGCGTTTGGGTTCTGGATAAGCCCTGATTTCAAAGTAGTATCTGCCGGTGTCGCCATATTTTTGTTTGGCATGCTTAGCCTTGAAGAGGGCTTCAAAGCCTTTACTGGCGGCTTGCTTGAAAATTTATTAAAGCGCACCACCGACAAAACTTGGAAAGCGTTAAGTTTTGGGGTTATCAGCACGACTATTATGCAGTCTAGTTCCTTAGTATCTGTGATCACAATATCATTCTTATCTGCAGGCATAATCACGTTGACGGCGGGCATTGGGATTATTTTTGGGGCAAATTTGGGCACAACCACAGGTGCTTGGTTAGTCGCTGCATTAGGTCTCAAAATAAATATTTCTGCCTATGCGATGCCAATGATTGTTTTTGGAATAGTGTTGGTATTCCAAGACTCAAAAAAGTTAAAAGGTATTGGTTATGTATTGAGCGGACTGGGTTTTCTATTTCTTGGTATACACTACATGAAAGAAGGCTTTGAGGCGTTTAAAGATAATATTGATCTTGCCGCATACGCAGTAGACGGATATTTGGGCATTTTACTATTCACGCTAATTGGTATGATTGCAACTGTCATTATGCAGTCTAGCCATGCTACCTTAGTTCTCATTATTACCGCACTTGCTGCTCAACAAATCACCTATGAGAACGCGTTAGCACTTGCCATTGGTGCAAATCTTGGCACCACCGTCACCGCTTTACTGGGCGCTATTGGCGCTAATGTGGATGGTCGCCGATTGGCTGCGGCGCACTTAGTGTTCAATCTCATTACCGCAATGATTAGTATCGTCTTCCTTTACCAGCTTATGAACCTTGTAGACTGGATAAGCACGCTAATGCTTATTTCAAATGACAACTACACATTAAAACTTGCTATATTTCATACCGTATTTAACACCATTGGTATCATTGTGATGTTGCCTGTTATTGGTCTACTGGTTGAATATTTAGAGAAAACACTAACACCTTATAAACATAGCGGTGCACAGCCTCACTTTTTAAATCACTTAGCAGCCGAATTACCCGATACGGCAATTGAAGCAGTGCGCAATGAGCTTTTTCATCTATATGATAAGGCAAGAGATGTGATTGCTGGTGGACTTTACATTAGTCAACAAGAACTAGAATCTAAGACGTCTACTAAAACTATCGTAAAGCAATCACATAACGGCGATAAAATTGACGTCGATGAAGCTTATAGCACAACAATTAAAGAGTTATACGCAAGTATCGTGGAGTTTATCAGCAGCGTAAAAATGACGAATCAAGCAGAACTGAACGATGAGTTATTTGCGCTACGAGGCGCGGGCAGAGACATTGTTGAGGCGGTCAAAAGCGTCAAACATCTACAGAAAAATTTTGATATTAATATACGGTCGCGTAATCCGGTTTTACAAAACGAATATAAAGCTATACGGTTTGGATTATCAAACCTTTTGCGAGAGCTAAATCATATTCGAAACCAATCTGATGATGAGTCACATATATTGGCGCTTGACGAAATGCGACTTGAAATGAAATCAAATGATGCAAAACTGAACGAGCGCTTGGAAGAGTTAATTCGAAATCGTAAAATAAGTCCTCGACAGGCTACATCATTAATGAATGACAATAACTACGCTAATGAGGTAACGAAAAAATTAGTTGAAATGGCCGGTGTGTTGTTTTCGAAGGGCGACATAAGCCTTCGTGTGACAGAGCGAGAACTCGCGTTGAGCGTTGAAGAATTGGATGATATCGACTTATCAACAATTGATGAACAAAAAGGAAAGGCATCATGATACTGCGTGAATTGAGCAAGCTTGTTGAAGAGCTATTGAGTCCAGAAACAAGTGAAAAAAATGCAAAAAAAGCAGATTTAAAAACCTTACTTAAACAACTGCGTGTAGAAGAAAAATCATTGAAAGAGGATCTAACGCAAGAAATAGACGAAGAGAAAAAGCAAAAACTAACCAATAAAATAGCCCTTGCACACTCCCAACGCAAAAAAGGACTAACAGCGCTAGCGGCGATAAAAAAAATCTAAACTTAATTTGATATGAGAAACATATGATTTCAAATAACAATAGCACTTACGTAAACTCTCTTTGCTTTTTGCTGGCATCTTCAAGCCAATATCGAGCACAACTGCTTGCTAAACTAGATATTAACTTTGAGCAAGCGTCGCCTAATATAGATGAGACGCCCATAGTTCATGAAACTAGCGCTAAGCTAGTTGAGCGCCTAAGTGAAGCTAAAGCAATCGCTTTGCTTAAAGATTATCCCGCGCATATCATCATTGCCTGCGATCAAGTTGCCATTAGTCCTAATGGTGAAATATTAGGTAAGCCGTTAAATAGAGAAAACGCGATTCGTCAACTTACCTTGCTAAATGGTCATCAGGTCAAATTTTTAACTGGCTTGTGCGTACTTACGCCAGAGTCATGTATTAATGGCTACCATGCAAATCTAATAGCCGGAAGTAAACCTATTGCACTTTTACCGACAACTAGTCAGAAGTGGATTAAACAAAGCATAGTTGAACCTTTTACCGTTCATTTTAGAAATCTTAGCATAAATGAAATAGCCAATTATATTGATAAAGAACAACCCTTCGACTGTGCGGGTAGCTTTAAATCTGAAGGCTTAGGTATTAGCCTATTTGAAAAACTTGAAGGCGATGACCCTAATAGTCTAGTAGGATTACCGCTGATCCAACTGTGTAAATTACTAAAAAATGTAGGTATTAATGTATTAGGATAGCGTTAAACGAGCTTAGTAATATTTGTTATATTAGATATTATTTGCCTTGTAAAAACCGCATTTAATTAAACCAAACTTTGGTACGATTGGCAAACCAAACCAACGAAAGCATCACAGGTACCTCTACAAGAACACCAACGACTGTTGCTAAGGCTGCACCCGAGTGTAAACCAAATAGCGAAATCGCCACGGCAACCGCTAATTCGAAAAAGTTAGAGGTACCAATCATGCAAGCCGGCGCGGCTATATTGTGCGGCAACTTCATGCGCTTTGCTAACCAGTATGCAATGGCAAATATCCCGTAGGTTTGAATAAGGAGGGGAATTGCAATTAGCACGATCGCTTCTGGATTAGACATAATAGTATTTGCTTGAAAGCCAAACAATAAGGCTACCGTTGCTAATAGCCCTGCTATTGACCAAGGTTTCAACAGTTTAAGAAAGTTATCTATTTTTGAGTGGTCATTCCCATTATCCAGCTTTTTACGCGTTAATGCACCAGCCACCAAGGGCACGAGCACATATAACACAACAGATAATAAGAGCGTGTCCCAAGGTACCGTAATATCAGTCACGCCCAGTAATAACCCGGCAATTGGCGCAAACGCAAAAATCATGATGATGTCGTTAATTGAGACTTGCACTAAGGTGTAGTTAGCATCACCTTTTGTCATCTGGCTCCACACGAATACCATAGCTGTGCAAGGGGCAACGCCAAGTAAAATCATACCAGCGATATATTCGGTCGCGGTTTCAGGATCAACCCAATCGGCAAACAATATTTTAAAAAACAACCAACCCAAAAAGGCCATTGTAAAAGGTTTAATTAACCAATTTATGACAAGCGTTAACACCAAACCTTTCGGTTTCTTACCCACATTCTTTATCGATGAAAAATCAATTTGTACCATCATTGGGTAAATCATCAACCAAATGAGAATAGCAATTACAATGTTAACATGCGCAAATTCAAGCTCGGCAATGACAGAAAAAACGTTGGGTATGAAAGACCCAGCGATTATCCCAATGATAATTGCAAGCCCAACCCAAACTGATAAAAAACGTTCGAACAATCCCATTACTAGTTCCTTATAAGGATCTTTGATTTACGCGCTGACTTACTTGTTCGCTAGATTCAACTCGTTCAGAATAACGATCAACAAAAATATCTTTATTGTCACGTAACTGTAAGGTGAATTTCATTAATTCTTCCATAACATCGACGATACGATTGTAATAAGGTGAAGGTTTCATTCGTCCATCATCTTCAAATTCTAAAAAGGCTTTCGCAACTGATGATTGGTTTGGAATGGTGACCATTCTCATCCATCGACCTAAAATACGCATTTGATTAACCGCATTGAATGATTGCGAGCCACCACAAACTTGCATAACAGCGAGGGTTTTTCCTTGTGTTGGTCGCACCCCTCCCAAATTTAAAGGTATCCAATCAATTTGGCTTTTAAAAATTCCTGTCATGGCACCATGACGTTCAGGCGAGCACCACACTTGTCCTTCAGACCAAATCATTAAATCTCGCAATTCTTTTACTTTTGTATGTGAATCATCTTCGGTATCGGGTTGCGGCAGTCCTGTTGGATTAAAAATTCGTGTTTCTGCGCCAAAAGCATTAAGTAGTCGCGCACTCTCCTCAATTGCTAAACGACTAAAAGAGCGTTCTCTTAATGACCCATACAAAAGCAATATTCGAGGTTTATGCCTTGAAGGACGTAAGCTTAAATCGCTAACATTCGGAATGTTGAAAACACTTTTATCAATATTTGGTAGCGGCAACAATTGTTCAGACATTATCGTGCACCTACTGCAGCAAGCGCTGCTTTCAAGCCATTTTCGTCTAATTCTTTTAGGGCGATATGTTTCAGTTTGTTCACTCGATTAATGATCTCATCAATACACTCTACAAACGCCTGCTCTATTTTAGACTCACCGCCAAGCACCTTTGAAGGATCACTTAAACCCCAATGCACTTTTATGCTATTGCCGAAATATAATGGACAGGCTTCCCCTGCCGCAGAATCACAAACTGTTATTACAATATCAGGATGAAAATCTTCAAAATTGTGCCAAGACTGGCTACTTAAACCTTGCGTAGAATATCCCCTTTGCGCAAGATATTTTAGAGATAATGGATGAACCTCACCAGCAGGCTCACTTCCCGCACTTTTTGCTTCAATGACATCACCAGCAATACTATTTGTGATAGCTTCTGACAAAATACTTCTGCATCGATTATGCGTACAAATATAGAGAACTTTCATACTTAGTGACCTTGTGTTAGCAACAAGCGTTAGATGAAGATTGCAAAGCAATCAATTTTCTTAATGCGATATTAAAATATTCGTTGTTATGTTCAGCAACATTAGTAATAACTTGTTGCGCCCATTGTGGTAACTCTGGATGCAGCTTATAAAAAACCCACTTACCACGTCTCTCACCTATCAATATACCGCACGCGCGAAGTTGAGCTAGATGACGAGAAGTTTTGGGTTGATCAAGGTTAAGGACTTCCATTAAGTCGCAGACACAAGCTTCACCTGTTTTGGCAATTAGAAACAATGATTTTAATCGTGTGTCATCTGCTAAGCATTTAAAAAACGAACAAGGATTCATTGGCAATACATATGAAAAATAACATATGTTTATATTCACATACGTTAATCTATTGGTCAATGCGTTTTAAGAAGATAAGCTAATTAAGCTTAACTCTGCACATGAATTACAACACACTATTTCAGCTAAAGTGGTGACGTCAAAATTCAAGTGCGTGGTTGGGAATTAACCGAAAAACCAATACGAAACTAGTATTGCGGCTATAATGCCTGCCAAATCTGCTGCTAAGCAACATGCCACTGCATAGCGACTGTGCTTTACGCCTACGGCACCTAAATAAACAGCTAGTACATAAAATGTTGTTTCTGTAGAGCCTTGCATGACCGATGCTAGCCTTCCCACAAATGAATCTGCGCCGTGGAATTGCATAGTTTCTATCATCAATGCACGTGCACCTGAACCACTTAGCGGCTTCATAAGTGCAGTGGGTAAAGCATCTACAAAGCGCGTGTCAAAGCCTACTAATGCGACTAAATTAGCAATTTGATCGGTCATAAACTCCATTACTCCACTGGCACGTAGCATGCCAATTGCAAATAACATTGCGAGTAAGAATGGGATAATAGAAATAGCCACTTCAAAGCCCTGCTTTGCGCCCTCTACAAATTGTTCATAAGTATTATGGCCTTTACGCCAACCAATCACCAATACCGCAACAATAAAGGTCATTAATGCAAAGTTAGCAATTAAACTTGATTGGTCTGCGAGTTGATCAGCCGCTAATTTTGAAAAATACAGCATGACCGCGGCAAGCGTACTAAAAACGCCGACTAAATAAAACAACACCACTTTGTTCAATAAATTTATTCGCTGTACTAAGCAAGTAACGATTAAGCCCACTAAGGTTGATGCGCTAGTCGCTAATAAAATAGGAATAAATACATCGGTAGGCTGCGCTGCGCCTTGATCGGCTCGGTATAAAAATACAGCGATAGGAAACAGCGTAACAGATGATGTATTTAGTACTAAAAACAAAATCTGTGAATTGGTTAGCGTGTCTTTTATGGGCGCAAGTGTTTGCATATCTTGCATGGCTTTGATACCAAATGGGGTGGCGGCGTTATCAAGCCCTAACACGTTTGCCGACATATTCATGGTAATACTGCCAAGCGCGGGATGATCTCTAGGTATATCAGGCATAATACGGCACAATAAAGGCGCTAATAGTTTCGAGAATTTTGCGATAAGACCTGAATTTTCGGCAACTTTAAAAATGCCCAACCAAAATGCTAATACGCCAATAAGACCAATAGCAATATCAACACTGGTTTTTGCCATGCTGCTAACGGCGGTCATGACATCTTCGAAACTTCCCATGTCGCCAGTTACAACTACTTTTACGCAAGTAGCAACAAATGCAATGACAATAAAAAATAACCAAATTTTATGTAGCATACATGCTCTCTTTTATTATTGTTTTAGGCGATAACATGTAATGACATGAACCAGAAAATGAACCTTTGATAAATCATAGCATTAATTAATCAGCGCTTTGTAGACAAAGTTGGACGAAATGAAAATATCACACAAATGTTTTATCCTGAGTTTAGGTTGTCTTGTATTGAAAATAAAAAAGAATGATAATCTGAATTGTGGATATGCTGTTGATAAGTTGTGCGCTGGCTGTGCAAGCTTTGTCAATAAGCATGCAGGTGTCACTACATTTCAACTCGCTTTAACGTGTTTATTTCTACACAAAGTGAATATAAGTCATGATGCTTTACCTATATTCATGAATTAAGTCGATAAAGCTCTTTATTTTTCAATCGAATATACGGTATAGTGATTGTTCGAGTTTTAATACATGTGTTAGAAAATATGTATATTATTGAGATGCATTAAGTATTCCCAAACTCTTTTTCAGTGAAACTTAATGCAAAGAGTGTTTTTAGTTTAAGTTAGCGCACGGCTCAGAAATGAGCCATTCCCCTAAGCCTGGAACGTTTGTTCCAGGCCTTTTTAATTCTAAACAGGTACTTTTACCTGCCTCAATAAACCTTCTTGGGCTGTACTTGCAACAAGCTCACCTGCTTTGTTATAAATTTTACCGTGAACCAGTGCGCGACCGTTGCCACTGATTGGGCTCTCCATTGCATAAACTAACCAGTCATCAAACGCAAAGGGACGATGAAACCACATGGCGTGGTCGATAGTGGCTAAACGTAAACTTTTATCTTGAATTGCAATACCATGGGCTTGTACGGCTGTGCTTAAAAAATGATAATCTGACGCATACGCGAGTGATGCCTGATGTATCGCACTTTGGTGCAAAGTACTCTCTTTGAGCCTTGGTGAAGGGTCACAAATAATTTTGTCTCTGCCTTTCACCCAAATTCTTCGCTTGGGCTCGCTTTTAGCATCACTAAAAGACTTAACGCCATCAACTGTTCTAATATCAACGGGCCGGTGGAAAGGCAAGGCTTCTTTTATACGTGTTGATAATTTTGACAAATT
>RCMY010000059.1_pt1 | contig 94993 bp, 64 predicted proteins | sample 2041341 | NCBI WGS metagenome assembly RCMY01 (sample SAMN09708234, study PRJNA481090) | Marine sediment metagenome, whole genome shotgun sequencing project. | reverse complement strand
AATTTAATGTTGGCATTTGCCTTAATTTTAGCTACCATATATTATTTTAACTATTCTGATAAAATAGAAGATGAGGTTACCACTGTAATGGTAAACTCATTAAATGATGTTAATAATAGTTTAGCTGAGCAAGAATCTGCTCGAAAATAATTGAAATTTCTGACCATAACTATATGCTACCGATACTTTGTATTCGGTAGCTTTTTTTTTGATATATAACAAGTTTATTTATCGCCTACCAACGATTACATTGGCCACCAAGGCAGCAATAATCATGAATATTCCCATAATGCTCCAAAGGGAATATATATCACCGAACCAAGTAACTCCTATCAAAATCGTAAATATTACTTCAATATATTTTAGTGGCGCTACCAGGTTAGTTTTGGCAATTTGAAAAGCTTTTGTCATGAATACTTGTCCGAAGAATCCGAAAATACCAAGGCTTAATAGTAATAGCCAATCATTTTCTTTTGGTTGTATCCATCCATTTATACTTAATATACCGCCAATTACTGTACCGATAAACATAAAGTAATTTACAATTACTAATGGATGGTCGCTATTCCCTATTTTACGAATAAGAACATAAACTAATCCACTAAAGACTGAAGCAGCTAATACTAACAACAAGCCTGTTAAATTTAGCTCTTGGTCAAATCCTTTTAAAACTAGTACTCCGCTGAAAGCTAATAAAAAGAGAAACCATTGCATAGTTTTTAGTTTCTCTTTTAATAAGAAAATAGCAAAAACAGCGGCATAAATAGGCGCTAGGTATCTTAGTGAAACGGCTGTGCCTACAGGTAAATATTGCAATGACATAAAAAAGAGACTCATGGCAATTAACCCTGCCAAAGCTCTAAAAATCATTAACCTTCTACTATTACCCAAAATGGGTATTCTTTTTATTAAAATATAGGTAGTTCCTAATAACAATGAGCCAGCCGTTCTGAAAAATACAATTTCAAAGGTGGGATAATGACTAAGGTATTTTACAAACGAATTCATTAAACTAAATGAAAACGTGCTTATAATCATGTAAAGGATTGCTTTCTTCAATGTCTATGGAAATTGTGAGCAAAGTTACAGGTGTAGGTAAGAAATAAAGTAATATAAACTAGAAAATAGTGTAATAGTAATAACTTTTATAATACCGATAATTTTATAGGGTAAAATGTTACGGTTCAATATGTTTTATGATGGAATTCAGGTAAAAAAATATGCTTTCAATTTTTATATAGACTATAATTTACGAGTTCATTTTAAGAAATCCCTTAACTTGGCATAGCAAAGTTAAATAGTAAAAAAGTTACATGTTTTATCGTTAGAAAGCTGTAAAATTTCATTTTATAGATAAGGTATTAGAGGTATTTTAGTGCTCTACGTTAATTACATTATTAAAAACAAAATATGAACTAAATCCTCTAGAATAAAAGTAAAATAAAAATATGAACGAGTTATTATCTTTAAAAAATGGGAATTACGCACTGTCTGGAGGTACTGGTACTCTAGGTGGTTCAATTGCTGAATACCTAGTTAGAAATGGGGCAAACGTATTATTACTTGGTAGGTCAGAAGACAAATTAAAGGCTAAGCAAGTTGAATTGAATGCCATCGTAACTAACAGTACCCATATTTTCAAGGTAGATGTTATGAATGAGGAGCAACTTACTACTCTAAGGAAAGAAATAAAAAATAAATTTAAACAATTAGACGGACTCGTAAATCTTGCAGGCGGTAACATATCTGGGGCAACATTAAAACCTGATCAGACGATTCAAGATATAGCAATGGGGGATACCCAAAAAGTAGTCGATATCAATTTATTTGGCACTGTGATTCCAACAGTGATATTGAGCCAATTAATGGTAGAACAAGGTTACGGTTCTATAATAAATATTTCTTCAATGGCTGCTAAGCAAAGTATTTCTAGGGTATTGGGTTATTCAATGGCAAAAGGCGCTATAGATATTTTCACAAAATGGATGGCGAATGAATTAGCCTCTAAACACGGAGATAAAATAAGAGTTAATGCAATTGCGCCTGGCTTTTTTATCGGTAATCAAAACAGAAGATTATTGACTAATGAAGATGGTTCTTTTACTGAAAGAGGTAATAGTATAATTAAAAACACACCAATGGGGCGTTTTGGTGACGCTTCTGAACTTAATGGTATGGTGCACTATCTATTAAGTGATGCTTCTAGTTTTGTTACCGGAAGTGTTTTCGATATTGATGGTGGTTTTAGCTCATTTTCAGGCGTATAACCAATATTTTACATAGAGATGACTATGCGATTTTATAACTTTTTACTTGTATTTAAATACTTTTTTTGTAATCGATTGTATTCAGAATTTATAATAGTAATATCCTTTAGAATCATTTATTTGTAAGTAAAAAGTATGGATTTATTAAAGAAAACATTTCGCTGGTTCGGTCCTGAATTTGGAGTAACCTTATCAGATATAAAACAATTGGGTGTAGAAGGTATTGTAGCTGCATGTCAAAAAGTTCCGATAGGTGAAGTGTGGACAAAGGAAACGATTGCTACATTAAAATCTGAAATTATTGACCATGGTATGGAATGGGCGGTAGTTGAAAGTGTCAATATTCACACGGCAATTAAATACGGTTACCCTGAACGAGACCATTACATAGAAAATTATATACAGACCTTAAAAAATCTAGCAGAGAATGGCATATATGATGTATGCTATAATTTTATGCAATTGATAGATTGGACACGTACCGACTTAGATTATGTTTTACCAACAGGAGCATCGGCATTGCGATATAGCCCCATTTCAGCGGCAGCTTTTGATTTATTTATTTTAGAACGAGAAAATGTAAAAGAATTATATCCTATAGAAGCATTTAATGACACGAAAACTTATTTTGATGCACTTACGATTGCAGGAAAAAAGAAACTAGAAGAATCTATTTTGTCCGGAATGCCAGGCTCTAGAAAGCTAATTGCATTAGAAGATTTTAAAGCCAATCACGCTAAAGTTTTAAAAATCTCTAAAAAGCAACTTCAAGATAATTTGTCTTATTTTTTAAATGCTGTTATTCCCGAAGCTGAAAAAATTGGAGTCCGTATGGCTGTTCATCCTGATGACCCACCATTTTCGGTATTTGGTGTACCAAGGATTGTTTCTAATTATCAGGAAATAGAATTTTTGTTAGATTGTTGTCCATCTTCAAGCAACGGTTTAACTTTTTGTTCAGGTTCTTTAGGCGCATCGGTGAACAATGATTTAGTGAAAATCATAGAGGATTTTGGTGAAAAAATTCACTTTATCCATTTAAGAAATGTCACGCTAGAAGAAGATGGTAGTTTTTATGATGCAGATCATCTTAACGGTTCTGTACCAATAGAAAGAGTGATGAAAGCTAATATAAAGCAACAACAGATGAGAAAAAGGACTAGAAAAGATATTGTTTGTATTCCGATGAGACCAGACCATGGTCATGTATTATTAGATGATAAAAGGCGCCAAAATGAGTTTTATTCAGGTTACTCCTTAATCGGTAGAGCAATGGGTCTTGCGCAATTAACAGGTTTAGAGAAGGGTATTAGAGAAGGTCTTCAAGTTTAAAATTCTTGAGTATTTAGTGTAAAGCAGAGTTATATCTCTCTATATTCAGGTCATTATTATTTTGTCAAAATTAATTTATTTCATGCATTTTAGACTTATTTTATTTTTCGCTCTAGGTTATATTTTATGTTCATGTGAATCCTCTAAAAAAAAGATGAGGATTTCATTAGATTCTTATAAAATTGAAGAGGGGTTTGAATTGGAAGTTATTGCTGCAGAACCACTTTTGAAAGCTCCCGTTGCAATAGATTTTGATGGCAAAGGTAGAATATGGGTTGCCCAAATGCCTGGTTATATGAATGATATTCATGGTTCAGGTGAAGAAGACCCAACGGGTAGCATACTTATTTTAGAAGATTTGGACGAGGATGGAGTAGTAGACCATTCGAAAGTATTTATGGATAGTTTAGTAATGCCACGCGCATTAGCGCATGTATATGGTGGCTTACTTTATGCCGAACCACCCTATTTATGGTTTGTTGAAATTGAACATGATAAACCTATCAATAAGGTTTTGGTAGATTCAATTTATGCGGTAGAAGGTAATCCTGAACATCAACCAAATGGATTAGAATTAAATATTGATAATTGGATTTATAATGCCAAATCTAATTTTAGATATAGGCGAATGAATGGGGTTTGGAAAAAAGAACCAACAACCTTTAGAGGGCAATGGGGTATTACCCATGACAATTTTGGAAGATTATATTATAATGATAACTCAAGAATACTATTGGGTGATTATGTTTTGCCAAATACAGCAATAAGTAACAAATATTTTACACCAAAATCTAGTGTTGATAAGCTTCTGACAACAGACCAAAGGGTTTATCCAGTCCATGGCGCTTCTGTAAATAGGGGTTATGCTAAAGGTGTTTTAAATGCCGACAGTATATTAATAAATACAACGGCTGCCTGTAGTCCATTGGTATATAGAGGAGGTGCATTTACAGAACCGTATGATCAGAATGTTTTTATATGTATCCCAGAAGGTAATTTGGTAAAAAGAGCACTTTTGACTTTTACCGGTGATTCAGTCATTGCAAAACAAGCTTGGCAAAATAAAGAATTTTTAACTTCTACTGATGAAGGTTTCCGTCCGGTAAGTTTAAAAAATGGTCCAGAAGGTAGTATGTATATTGTAGATATGCATCGTGGTATTATTGGTCATCAAGCATATATGAGTCCTTATCTAAGGGAAAAAGTAAAAACTAATCGGTTAGATACGATAGTCAATTTTGGTAGAATATTAAAAGTAAATCATGAGGATGATGTGGCTGAAGTCATTCCTGATTTTGATAATTTGAACGGAACAGAACTAATTTCTCTGTTATCCAATAAAAACGGATGGATCCGTGACCGAGCACAGCATTATCTAATTTTAAAAAAGCTTACACAACATGTTGTTGAAGTAGAAGCATTGGCACTTACATCAAAGAATCCATGGAGCCAAATACATGCTTTATATGTTCTTGAAGGTTGGGATGCCTTGTCTTTTGATTTCTTAGTAGATGTTATGAACACCGATAATCTCGAGGCTGTTGCCCATGCCCTTACTCTATCAAAACATTTTGTTTCCGAAGAAAATATAGAAATGGCAATTAGTGTTTTTAATTCAATTTTGAAAAAAAATGAACTTGGTTTGGATGTTTATTTGGGCGGTTCTCTAGGAAGTTGGATAGCCCTTAATGAAGAGAAGTTTACTCCAATTATGATGGAGATTTTAAAAAGAAGAAAATTTAATAGTACCATTACCGAAGCGGTAGTTAGTGGGTTAACCGGTATTGATACCTTAATTTCTAGCAATAAAGCGATAATGGATACCCTGAAGCATACTGAATTTGTAAATAAGCTAGTCAGGAGTATTTCAGATAAAAAACAGGGTAAGCTAAACTCTATTTACACTAGAAAAAAAGTTAACGAAGATAACAGAACCAGTGGTGCTAAAATGTTTTTCCAAATTTGTGCCTCTTGTCATGGAGCAAATGGTCAAGGTATCGATGGACTTGCACCACCGTTGATGGGCTCAGAACACGTGAAGAATACAGAACGTTTAGCGCTGATTATATTACATGGCTTAGAAGGTACGGTCCATGTTAACGGTTTGGAATACAATTTAAATTTGGCAATGCCTGGACTTATAAGAAATGAAACGATAACTGATAAAGATATAGCTGATATTATATCCTATGTTACAAATGCTTTTTCTGATGTTCCCAAAACATTGTTTAAGAAGCGTATTAATGAGCTTAGGAGTGTCAAATCTAATTCTGGGATGGAGTTTACTGAAGAGGAACTAAAAGCTCTAGATAAGTAATCTATTTATAAAGAAATTTACATTCTAAAATGTTTTTTTAATTGATGATTTTAAGTTTTTTAAAAGACACTATTGTACTCGTACAAGTAACGGATTTTTTAAACCTTCTGAAAAGTGTTGTAAATAGTCATTCCACTCAGTTTTATTCTGAAATTGACCACTCTTTTTCCACCCAAAACCTGCATAGTAGGTAATAATAGTATCTTCACTAGAAATATGAGCGAACAAATTACTGGCATCTTGTATATTAGTCACATATTGTTCATGGCCAATCATATTATTGTTTGGAACAACAATACCACTTCCTAATTGAGAATCGCCATGTGGTTCCCAATAACTAACCCATCCGTACTCCTTATTTATTGCTATTTCACCATCCTGTTCATGCAATGTTAAACCAGCAGAAATTGTGTCGGTTCCTTTCATGGTTATTTCAAATTTAGAAAGGTTACTTCCATAATCTAAAGAAATTTTCTTTTTCTCTGATATTTTCTTCCTACCGGCATCCCATGATGCATATTCTAAAATAAAAGAAGTACGTATAGGGCCAATGAACAAAGTTTTCCACTCGGTAAAATTTTTTGAAATATAATAGGTGCTATCTACTTTTTTAGCAATACCACCAACACCTCTACTCATACCTACATGGAAATTATCTAAACCTTCTCCAGTATCTTCATGATAAGAACCCGTGCTTGAGGTTTCCTTTTTGTACCATTTGTTAATAATGGGATATTCAACTCTTTTTAACCACGCATCAATACCGCTAGAGAGTGTTCCTCCGTTAATATTGGATTCAATCATTTCTTGAGCTCTTGGGCCATATGTGCGAAATGCTACCCTATTGTTTTCCCAAGCATAATCGTCTGTTCTTTCTGGCACGAACCTAGAATAACAGGCTGGTATTCTATCACTTTCTTGAGAAACTGCACCAGTTCTTATATAAAATTTTCTCTCAGAATTGGCGGGCATTTCAGGTTGAAAAATGATTGCATCTATAATACCATCGTTATCCTCATCAATTATCTGTGAAATAAGTTTTTCACCCGTTTCAAAATCTTCTATAAAAACAGACTTTTTATCTACAGTCAAATTTTGTGACTCTAAGTTTAAAGTGACCGTCTCAAAACTTCTATTTGTATTTAGAGTGTTTTGTACAGTAATAATCGTATTCGAGTTGTTGTTACATGATACAATAAGAAGTAAGGTCACGAACTGGAACATGATTTTCATAAGGATTATGTTTTTTAAATTTATGTAACTAATTTTTACTTTTTCGAATCCCCATTTCTAACCCTCTTAATTCCGCTAAACCTCTTAGTCTACCTATTGCTGAATAACCAGGATTAGTTTTCTTTCTCAAATCATCTAACATTTTGTGACCATGATCCGGTCGCATAGGCATCCTGATATCTTTTCTGCCAGCTGCTTTTCTTTTATCTTGCTCATTTATCAAAGCCTTCATAACAGAATACATATCCACATCCCCTTCTAAGTGATTAGCTTCATGAAAATTGCCATCGGCATCTCTTTGTGTGCTCCGTAAATGGATAAAATGGATACGATTTCCTAAACGTTCTACCATACCAGGCAAATCGTTATCCGGTCGAACTCCAAAAGAACCTGTACAAAAAGTTAATCCGTTGTTTGGACTATCAACAGCATTGTATAGGTCAACGATATCTTGTTCTGTACTCACAACCCTTGGCAGGCCTAATATTGGAAAAGGCGGATCATCAGGATGTATACACATTCTTATGCCCGATTTTTCTGCAACAGGAATTATCTCAGATAAAAACTCAAATAAATGTGCCTTAAGTTCTTTTGGCCCAATAGCGTCATATGTTGCGATGATGGTATTGAATTCATCTAATGAATAACCTTCCTCTGCACCCGGTAACCCTGCAATTATATTACTTATTAATTTTTTTTGACCGTCCTCGTCTAGATTGTTTAGAAATTCTTTTGCATCGGATTTTTGCTTTGCTGAATATGAATTTTCAGACCTTGGCCTCTTTAATAAAAACAATTCGAATGCCGCAAAAGCTGCAGCTTCAAACCGAAGTGCAGTTGAACCATCTTCTACTTCGTAATCTAAGTTCGTTCTTGTCCAATCAAGAACAGGCATGAAGTTATAACAGACCGTGTCGATACCACATTTTCCTAAGTTAGAAATTGTCTGTTTGTAATTTTCATAATAGATGGTGTAATCTCCTTTCTGTGTTTTTATCTGCTCATGAATAGGAACACTTTCTACTACAGACCAGGTAAGACCAACTGCTTCGATTGTTTTTTTACGTTTCACAATTTCATCAATCGGCCAAACAACACCGTTAGGAATATGGTGTAAAGCACTAACTACACCGGTGGCGCCTGCTTGTCTTATATCTTGTAATGAAACTGGGTCATTTGGCCCGTACCATCTCCATGTGTTTTCTATACTCAAATCTTATCATTTTTAAATTAATCCTCCTAAAAATCTCCTTTTTCAAGCAAATATTTCAAAGTAAAGGAGGCGTTGCAACTATTTCTATTAGAAATGTAAATTACCCCTTAGATTGTATGTTCAAGATACTATAACATTACATATTTACCATGTCTTTTGTATCAACCTATTAAAATTGAGATTTTCAAAAGTATAGATTGAATTTACTTGAAAGCTTAGTATTAATAGGAAAGGATCTCATAAATAAAAGTTAGTGTGAAATCCATAAAATTTTAAAATAACAGAATTAATTGGTTTCAATAACTTTATAACATTGAAATAGGATTAATTCAGATTACCTTAAAGGTTTAGTTAGAAATCAATTGTCATCATAATAGAGGGTTATTTAAATTATTTGACTATTGAAAATATAATGAATCATAGTGTATTCTTTGGCCGACAAGGATTTCTGGAGATAGTAAATATGATAAAATGCATTTAATCACTTGATAATGATTATTAAGAAATCAGATGATTTGGCAGGTCTTCAACACGTTCGCAACAGAGTTGGTCCATTACCTGTTTAAATTGTGTTTTTAGCATACTAATAGTATGGTCACCACCTTTATTTCCTAAGGCACCAGTGCCATATACGAATGATCGTCCCATAAAAGTGAATTTAGCACCACATGCCATAGCGCGCGCTATATCTGGACCAGAGCGTAGACCGCTATCCATCATTATTTCTATTTGACCACTATATTTAGCGGTAATTTCCTGTAATGAATTAATCGTAGATTGCGCCGCATCTAACTGTCTGCCGCCATGATTGGATACAATGATGCCGTCAAAACCCAGCCGTATAGCATCTTGAGTATCTTGTTCAGAGGCGACTCCTTTTAAAACTAATTTTCCTTTCCATTTGTCTCGTATGGGCTTTATTTTTTCTTCGTTTAATCTACCCGAAAATGTTTTGTCCATGAAGGCTCCTAATTGTTTTAAATCAAGACCTTCTGGTGTATAAGGCTTTAAGGTTTCAAAGGTTGGCTGACCATATTTAAGGGTGTTGTAGGCCCAGGTTGGCTTACCTAGTATTTGTAATATGTTTGAAACAGTCATTTTTGGTGGTAGCGCAAGTCCGTTTCTATAATCTCTTGGTCGATAGCCAAAAGTTGGCACATCGCATAGTAAAACGAGAACAGGGCAGCCTGCTGCTTCTGCACGTTCAATAATATTATCGCGAATGGCATCATCTACCGGATTGTACAATTGAAACCATGCATTGCCCTCAGTCAGTTCACTGGCTTTTTCGATATCCATAGTAGTTACCGTACTCAGTATAAAGGGGATATTATTGGTATAAGCAGATTTTGCTAAAATGGCTGGCGTATTAGGCCACATTAACCCTTGTAGACCAACAGGAGCAACACCAAAAGGAGCATCGTATTCCATTCCCATAACCTTGGTTTTAATGGAGCTTGTTCCATAATTTCTAAGGTACCTTGGTTGTAGTTGTATTTTTCTTATTTCTGAGGTATTCCTGTTTAGACTTACATCTTCATTACACCCCCCATCTAAATATTCAAAAGCGAATTTAGGTATTCGGCTCTTGGCCTTTGTCCTTAAATCGTCAATGGATGGGTAATTACTATTAAATTCCTTGGCCATATCGATTTCTTGTTGAAGTCGCATTTTAAGCAAATGCGTAAGTTTTCAGAAATTTAGGATTAAAAATGAAAAAACCCCATAAAATATGGTGTTTTTTATGTTACCTCCACTTGATTTAAACCTTTTATTAAATTTGTTTAAATACAAAGGTTTCTGCGATATTTTATTTTTAAAATATATTAGAAATCAAACTAATGATGAAAATAATTCAATCTTTAATTTGATATTGTTGCTACAAAAAAGAGTTATAATACTTGCTTACTTGCGATGAGTATATTATTACGTTTTAAAAGAAGAAAAGTTTTAATACCAGTTGCTTCAAATGGTCTAAAGAGTGCATTATTTTACTTATTAATTAGATTTAAACCTTAGGTTCTAGTAATATGGTTATGTTCAGAGTTTAACAGCTTCCCCGGTTTCTGAAGATGTATATGCTGCATTTACTATATCCAACACAATTTGTCCTTCTAATATACCAGGAATAGGGGGAGTTCTTGTTTTGATACAATCTACAAAATGCTCCATTTGTTTGGTGTAAATTATTTGCGCACAGTGATCTTCTCGTTTTGGTAAGTCGGGTATAATTTCTTCAAAAGACTCTACACCTGTCGTTAGTTTCAACTTTGTAGGGAATAGACTTGCGTAACCATTTGTTCCAAAAAGTCCTGTACTTGCTTCGGGACCGTCCATATGCGGATGCCACCAACCACTTTCAATAATGCTTTCTGCCCCGTTGTCCCATGTAATCACAATAATGCCAGTATCGTCGACATCATAATCGCCGAATTGTGTGGAAATTCTAGCATAAACCTTAATAGGTTTTGGGTCCCCTAATAGATATCTTGCCGTGTCGATAGCATGAACACCCATATCGGCAAGCGCACCACCACCAGCTAATTCTTTATTGGTAAACCATCCTTCTGGTCCCCAATTTTCATGTATTCCGTAACCTTTTGTTTTGAAAATTTTCCCTAATTTACCAGCATCGATAGCATCCTTGATATAATTGGTGTCAATATCAAAACGCCACATATGGCCTACCATAACTAAACTTTCGTTTGCTTTGGCTGCTGCTTTTATTTGTTGTCCTTCTTTGGGATTAATTCCCATAGGCTTCTCAAGAAAAACGTCTTTTCCACTTTCTAAAAATGAAATGGCATAAGGGGCATGAAATTGATTGGGCGTACTAATGATAACACCATCAATTTCATTATTCTCGATTACTTTAGAGATATCTGTATAAGCTTCTTTGATATTATACTTAGCGGCAAATTTTTTGGCATTTTCGATATGTTTGGAAACCACACAAACAATCTCTACATCGTACATTGTTTGCAATCCACGGGCATGAAAGTCCGCAATATAACCGACTCCGATAAGTGCTATTTTAATAGTTTTCATAGTTACTTTTTTATTAAAAGCTCATCAACAATTTCTCCTACTTTGTTATAAGTTGTGTATTTCAAAGTCTTATCGGTTAATGTCATATATTGGTAAAATTGACCATCTTTGAACCGCTTTTCAGCATAAGGTTCTTCGCCAATATCATCATGATTTCCGTTTGTTCCGATAGATACTGCATATACAGTTCCATCTTTAAAAGAGTCCACAACTTTTCCATTATTAATAGGCTTTGATCGCATATAATAATGAATATGACCAGACATAACCATATCAACATGATACGTATCAAAAAGGCCACCCCATTCTTGTTGAATGTCTAAATAAGGTTCCTCAAAATTATATGGGGGGAAATGAAACATGGCGAATTTCCAAGTGGCATCCGAGTTTTTTAATTGACTCTCTATCCATTGAGTTTGTGCTTCATTAGGTTGGGTGGAATCAATCATTAGAAATAAAGCATTTCCATACTCAAATACGTAAGTGCTTTCAGGATCTACGTTTTCAGGTCCGTTTTCAGGTAAACTAAATAGTTGATAATACATCCAGGCGCCCAAACCATCTTGCCGATCATGATTTCCAGGAACTGGCATTAAAGGCTTAAAGGAGAACACATCTTTTGAATATCCAAAAAATTGATCCCATTCGGATCTGTAGAGTCCGGTGGTTACAACATCACCTGCAATTGAATAAAATGAAGTTTCTGGGTGTCGAAGGTTCGCATCTTTAAGTAGTTCGGCCCATTTAGGGTCTCTATGTGTATCTCCAAACCATATGAACGAGAAATCCTTCGAATCCTCTGCTTCGGTATTGAAATTCCTGACGGATGACCATAATTTGCCTTCTTCAGAGCCAACGCGATATTCATAGATGCTTCCAGCCTCCAAATTGTTCAGATTAGATGTAAATCGATTAATATATCTATCATTATATAACATTCGATCTTCCATTCCTGATACCGAAGCTTTTGAGGCAATGGTATCAGAAGTGTTTTTTTTCCAATATTGTACAGTTCCTTCTTTGACGGTAGTGTTGGACCTCCATTGCACATCCATAGAACTTGTAGGGTCCTCACTCCAGGTAAGCACAATTTGATCGGGTTGATTCGATGATGGGAATATCGTTTTTCGAAAAGCGCCTTCTACATGCGCTTCCCTAGCCCTTCCCCTCACTGTAGTAAACAATATTTGACCTTCAAGTTCTTTGGGCAAATCCGTAATTTTCAAATCTGACCAATCATGGTATGTAAAAGCTCCTTTTTTAAAAACTTCTAAAGAATATTCTTCAGGATAGCGTTCTGTGATTTTAATCTCATCATTACTATTCTTTGTACCTACTGAAATAAAATAAGTAACTCTGTCCATGTCAAACCCTGGTATTCCCAGATTCACCCAACCTGCGTTAAATTTTTTTTGCCAAACTTCATACTCATAGACTTCATTTTTCACGAGTTTATTAGTTTTTACAAATCCGCTTTCTTTTAACCAAAAAGGTACAGTGGCTTGATTTACATGTCTCATCAACGAAACGGTTACAGGCACATTTACCTTGAAATATTGGTAGCGGGTAGCTAGTACCGATTTCTCGCCATCAGTCAAAAATTTGAGCATAAAAGTATCGTCAATTGAATCGTAGTTCTTTGGTGCTACTTTTTCATACAATCTTGTTATTACAGTATCCATCACCTCTTTTACAGAAGCATTTTTTTGTGATTCTTCTTTCTTGGTTTTGGAACAGGAAAAAATTAATAATAGGGCGGAAACAACTAAGTATTTTCTCATTTGAATATAATGTGTTTATTACTCAAATTTTACGATATTTTTTATCGCAATGTTCGGTTAGTATGACTAAGTGCCTAATTCGTTTTGGAGAAAGCATTGAGCATATCTACTAAATGGTCAGTTAGAATAAAATTGACTCCTGCTTCCAATAATGTCTTTACCTCTGTTTCTTCTTCGGAGTGAAAATAATTGACTTTAATCCCGTTCTCCCTTAGCTTTTTTAAATCTGTCAAAATATTTTCATCATCCCTACTATTTTTTATTTGAAGGAATGCAAAGCCATTTTCTATGGTACCATCAATATAATCGGCTCGTGTGGTTAAACGTTCCATGTTGCACATCATAAGGTTAGGATTAACACTCTTTACGCCTTTTGCAGCCTCATTTTCACAGGCAATAACTGCTTGATGTGTTCTATTTGCTGCAATCACGGCTTCTGCGGTTGCCGCCCCTAAACGTTCATCTCCTTTTAAATGGATGTTCAGCCATATATTCCTAGGCATTATATCAAGAACTTCCTTCAAGGTAGGAACCCTTTCTCCTTTAAACTTTCGGGATTTCCATTTCCCTGCATCAAACTTTTTAATTTTATCTAGCGTAAGGTTACTAACATACCCACGGCCATTAGTGGTTCTGTTCACCTTATCATCGTGCATAATCACTAACTGATTGTCTTTGGTCAGTTGAACATCAAACTCTATCATCTGAGCACCTAACCGATTAGCCTCCTCAAATGCCGCCAAGGTATTTTCAGGGTGGGTTTCATTGGCACCCCTATGCGCACAAATGCCCTTTTTAGGTAAACGGTCTTGCTCATGGATTTCCGGAGAATCCTGCGAAAAAACAAGAGTAGAATTCATAAATAGAAAAACAAGACCTATAGATAATTTCATACGTTTAAATATATTTTCTTTAAGAGTTAGCTATTTCTAAGTGTAAGCAGGGTTGATTGCTCAAGCCATTAATTCCTCGGCATGGGTATAAATCTTTTTTATGGCTTGTGCCACTAAATCCATATCAGCCTTTGACCCCATTAATACCTTGTGATGAACACATACTGACTCTTCCTTGAATATGCGTTCACAGACAGGCAAAGAAAATCTTTTGGGGTCAATAGCTTTCCAATATGCATCGTTTAATTTATGTCTTGCAGGTTTTGTGTGAGGCACGTATAAAGAACAATTGTTTAACGGCTCGTAACTGGCATCTACTATAATTCCTAATTCAGCCTCCAAGGCACTTCTGAATTTTTCAATGGGCAAGCCCTTAAATTCATTTTTATAATACCTGAATGCAAAATTAAAGTACGCTTTTTTAGTTTCCCTTTTATCGCGGGCAATAGGAGCAACTCCTTTAATTTCTGAAAGTAATGCATTTAAATACTCACCGTTTGCATCCCTATTTGCATTTTGTGCTGGTAGGCGTTTTAGACCTTCAACTAAAATAGCGGCCTGGAATTCTGTTATTCTAAGATTCCCCGACTGAATAAAATTACCGTCGTCATCTCCATAATCTCCTGCACCTTTATCTACTTCTTCAAAGGCATCAGCTTCCGGCCTTCTTCCACAGTTTCTAAGTGCGTCTAATTTATCGGCCAATTCAGAATTGTTTGTAGTTACAGATCCACCTTCACCTGCGGTCAAATGTTTGGATAATTGATAACTAAAACTACCAATATCACCAATACTACCAGCTTTTTTACCATTCCATTCGCCTCCATGCTTGTGAGCACAATCTTCAATAACATAAAGATTATGTTTTTTAGCAATCACCATAACAGCATCCATATCGGCAAAAGCTCCATATAAATGAACTGGTATAATAGCCTTTGTTCTAGGGGTTATTGCTTTTTCAATTTCTTTTGGATCAATACACCAGTTTTCTTCACTAACATCTACCAAAATTGGAGTAGCATTTACGTCAATTACGGTAGCGGCAGTAGCTTGCCAAGTTAGACCAGGCACAATAACTTCATCGCCCACACCTATGCCCAATGCTTCAAGGGCAATTTGTAGTGTAATAGTTCCATTTACGGTACAAATAGCATGTTTTACTCCAGTAAATTCAGCGAAAAGCCGATTGAATTCCATCTCCTTTGGCCCATTATAGGACCAAACTCCACTATTAAGTACTTCAATAAGAGCAACCTCTTCTTCTTTGCCCCAAACTGGCCATTTAGGCCATGGTTGTGCCGTTATATCGCGACAGGGATTTCCACCATTAATTGCTAATTTCTCCATAGGTAATCTTATTTGAATTCCAGGCTTTGACTTTAAGTTCGACCTCTGCGTTGTATTTGAAAGTTGCGTGTAATGTTCTTTTTTCCCCGGGGAGTAGACTAATAAAATTATCTACCCAAAAAATAGGCAAAATAGGTTCTCGGTTATTTTTGTCCTCCAATTTAAGGTTTATTAAAAAGGCAATTGCATCACCTGTATTTATAAGAGTTACCGTCACTTGCTGCTCGTCTTCAATTTGTGCAAAATTATAATCCACAGCGATATCAACTTTATTAAGGGTATTAAGTAATGTAAAATCGGCATAGATTTTACTAGGCGTATGATAGGCAAATTCGCCCAAATCGGCTTCATAGTCTAATGTTTCTTTTTTAGTTGATAACCAATAAAAATTTGTGTCGATTTCTTTATTTGTGTCGTCAATTAGACGCAGGTCAATAAAATAAGTAGTGGACAAGTTATCCAAGTCTTCAATTTTATATAAAGGATGATAGGTATCCTCTAAAATGGTAAAGTCTATGGTTTTGTCTAAATATAAATTTGACTCGATATCATAAATACGGATTCGGGCCCGTAAGTTTTCAATAGTATGTAAATAATCATTAATTGCATAAATTTTATGGTCTCCATAATTATATACAAGGTGTAATGGAGAACAGGCCTTTTGGGTAGCATAGAAAGCCCCAGTTGGCATAAGATAATAGTCATAAAGCTGCCAATACATTTTTGGCCAAGCGGCATTCAACATCCATTGAATGATACCTGTTGACCGATCTTTGTGAACTTGAAAGGCCTCGAACATGGGGCGCATCAATTCATAGTTCATCGCCTGAGCTTTTTTATCGAAATCCTCAATATTAGCTGGAGATCCATATCGTTCATTAATGGCTGTGACAAACCGACTTAGGTCTGCAAATTCATAGCGACCACAGTGATAATTCCAAACATCACTTATGGGCCAAAGCTTGTCTTCAGGAATAAATTTCTTTAAACTTTCTAATTGTGGTACTTGGGCACCTGGGCCCGTTTCGGTATTGAAACCATAGGCACCTCCAAAATTTGTGTCTGTAAACCAATAGACTGGGGCGGTATAGGCGTATGGGCCTAACATTTTCACACCCGATGAACCACTAATTTCGCTGATAACATCTTCACTTCCAATAACATGCTGGTCACTTCCAACTCCTCCTGTTGAATTCAAATAGGGGCGGGTAGGGTCATATTTTGCGAAGGTATCGATGTATTTTTGTTCCAATTCGGTAATGGGTACTTTGTCACTAGCGACTGTCCATACGAATATGCTCGGGTGGTTACGCAACCAGATTAACTGATCTTCCCATGCTTGGGCGACATGGTCAATGTCTTCTGGTTTGTAGACACCACCAAAACGTTCATTTACTGGTACGCCCATATGAATTTCATGTTCCCAATGGCAACTCCAGCCGACCATGAGTAATATACCATGTTCGTCACAAAGGTCATAAAGCTTATGGTCTTTTCCCCAAAAGCCTTCCAAACGAATCGTATTTAAATTCATTTGTTTGACATACTTTACCTGTGCTTCAATATTTTCGTCAGTGTCCATTAGCAAAAGGTCGTCGGTCCAACCAGCACCTTTAATCAAGACTTTCTTACCGTTGATTTTATACCCACGGTGAATATCATTTAACCAATAGTCTTCAACTTCGCGAATACCAAAGTAGACTTCAGTAGTATCGGAGATATTGTCATTTGTGACAAATTGAATCTCTAATTTATAGAGATCCGGATTTCCTAAATGAACAGGCCACCAAAGTCGAGGATTATTTATGTTCAATTGGGGGTATGTTGCAGGGTCATATTCGATGAGCATCGAGCAATTTGCCCCTATGGTTACTTTTTGTTCGAATTGTATGTTTTCTATTTTACCGACTAGAATACCAGAAATAGGTGCGCTATTAGTGTTTTGTAATTCTGCAGAAACGGTAAGTGATGCCTTATTTAAATTTTCAAGATCAACTATTGATCGAACAAAGGGATTCTTAATTTCTATACCTTCATATAAGTGAAGTGTTACATTTCTAAATATACCCATGTTACCATCTGGCGGAGCCGGGTTCCAATCGACGAAACCAGTACTGAAGTCTCCGGGTTTAGGAGGAATAATTTCTATGGCTAAAACGTTTTTACCCTCGATGATAGCACCACTAGCATCGAAAGAAGTAATACGATATGCTCCATTTATAGATTTAGAATCGGCAATTTGTTTTCCATTCAACCAAACATTTGCTTTGTAATTTATACCATCAAAATTTAAACTAACATTAAGTTCAGCTTGGTCTTTAGTAATTTGAAAAGAAGTTGTATACCACCACGGAACTTCAAATTGTTCGGCTGGTATATTCTTTAAGTTTTCGCCAAAATAAGGATCTTTATATATTTGATTAGCAACTAAAGTACCCAAAATGGTAGAGGGGACTTTGGTCGGTAACCAATTGGTTGAAAGCTTGGTATTCGTAGATATTTCTTTTCCGTTTTGGGAAATATGTTCTGAGGATTGGATTTTCCAATCCTCGGTCAACTTAATCTTGAAGGTTTTGTTCGACATACGGATTACATTATAATAACTACTTGGCTTTCAATTTTTTTAAAGTATTTCTTGCTTTCCATATCATACCTCCTCCAATAGAGATTAGAAGCAATCCGGCAATCATATCCGTCATATGTTCAATAAAAGTTTCCGTGTAAATCATTGCAAAAAGTACAATAAACCCAAAAACCATTATGAAAAATCCAAGAGCATTATTAATTTGAGCGGCTTTTATGCCCGCATTTATTTCGTTTGTCTCCATATTTTTTTGATTAAGGGGGTTAAAAATGATTATAGATCAATGCCAAAATAGATAGAACGGCAATTGACCATAGTTTTAAATTGTTCCACCAGTGACGATCTTCCTTTGCTATACCCTCGTAAACATATTCATTGGGTAGTAACAAGACTAAAAGACCTATTACTGCATATAAACAAAGAAATATCATTTTTGCAGTTTCTTGCGAAACATCAGAAAGCCAGTCAAAATTGAACATATTACAGTTTTTTATTTTTTGATAAAATTTTAGAACTAAACACCAGGCCTTGCAATTGCTCCGCCGAATGTTTCTTTGTCAGCATACTAACAGATACGTTTATGATTACACCTAATAAGAACGACCACCAAGAAATATATAGAAATGGATCTTCTATAGTAAAGAATTGTTCTTTAAAAACATTTAGGTAAACGGCAAACCCAATTCCAATGACCAATGCCGAAAGTCCTCCCCATTCCGTTGATCTTTTCCAGAATATACCTAATAAGAGAATGGAGAATATAGGCCCTTGGAAATAAGACATAAAGGTTTGAATAGCTACGTAAATACCGGGAAAATCACTACTAATTGGAGAGGTAGCTACTCCTATTACCAACAAAACCAAGGTTGTGATCTGTCCTACTTTTAAATAATGTTTGTCATCGGCGCCCTTTTTAATAAACGGTTCGTAGATATCTTTTGTAAATAAGGTTGCTGTAGAATTTAACAATGAATCTACACTAGACATTAATCCCGCGAAAAATGCCGCAAACATTAAGCCGACCAAACCAGGTGGCAGAATAGATTTGATCATCAAAGGAAGTGCTTGATCACCGTCTGCCAATCCAGGATGAACTACGACAGCCATAAGACCCGGAAACAAAACTAATATGGGAATAAACATTTTAAGGGCAGAACCAAAAATCATACTTGCTTTTGCATGCCATTCGTTTTTTGCGGTTAGGCAGCGCTGTACAATAGACTGGTTGCCTATCATATACGCGTTGGCCATTACAAAGGTTAGACCGAATAAAATCCCTGTCCAGGGAAAGGGAGATTTCGTATTCTGTGGTTGTATGATGTCGAAATGGTTTCTATACTCAGGTCCCATTGTTGCGATTTTTTCAACCATATTGTCCCAACCTCCAACTTCGTAAAGACTTAGAAAAACCAAAGCAAAGCCACCAATAAACATTATAACGAATTGTACCACATCGGTCATGATTACTGCGGTAATACCTCCAAAATAAGTATATAGGCCAACTACCCCAGCAGTCGAAACAATAGATATCCATATGGGCCAACCCATTAGAACATTTAAGAGTACCGCACTAGCCCAAAAAAGAACACCTAAATCCAAGGCAAAAAATAAAATCCAAGTTACCGATGCAATGGTTCTTACCTTTTGGTTATACCTTCTTCCCAAATATTCTGGTATAGTATACATACCACCACGCCAGAAATATGGAATAAAAATAAATGCTGCCAACAGCATGGCAGGTACAGATCCAACCCAATCGAAATTCCCAACTGAAATTCCGTAACGATAGGCTTGTCCTGAGACTCCTACAAAATCTAACGCTCCAATATCAGAAACGACGATAGACATACCTATAGCCCAAAACGGTAAACTTTTCCCGCCTAAAAAATAATCTTCAGAACTATTAACGAACTTTTTGAAATAGAGGCCCAATAAGAGCATTCCGACGATATAGGCTATTACAATAAAATAATCAATTCCTGCGAGCATAATTTATTTTTATTAATACTCACAAATTAACTTGAATTAGAGGTGAATAATTTGTTATATCTTATTTTGTTTGCATATAATATTAACCCTAGTGTTGCTTTTTCGAAGATTTTATGGCTAATTGAGTTAAAATATATATAGTTGTAACGATCAAATTATATAAAAAATAGAGACGTAAAACTGATTACTTAAAATTAGAGTGCAAATTGTTTTATTATAACCTTCCATAGTATAATTGTAATCTATTTAGCAATCATATGTTATGATTTTATATTTGATTTACTCATTATTTAGTTGTTAAAGGTTTCTTCGACTGTTTATTTAATGTTAATACAAAAACTAATCTTCTAGCTTTCTAAAACCTTATGTTCCAACTTTAGGTTATTACTTAGAATAAAATACTGTTTTTATTAATTCCAACTTACATCTCAATTGAAAATTGAGATTGTTGTCCATATCAAAAAAATCATTATGTATAAATATTTTGGTAATCAATAAGGGCTTTCCAGTGAAATGAATTGATAAATAATAACATTATCATCATAATAAATTATGATATTAAACTAATGCAATATTAACCTTTCATTAAATATTTAGGTAATAAATACTATAAAAAGATAAAATATCACATAAATATAATACGATACTATATGTTTTAACATAATTTTTAGGATAGATTTGTTTCGACATAATAACTAAACTAAATATTTATTTTAATCGAACAATTATGAAAAAAAGAAACTTACAGTGGTTGGCGTTTCTTCTGTTAAGCATGTTTTTTGGTGTCGCACATGCGCAACAAAAGGTTACGGGAGTCGTCAGCAGCATTGATGAAGAATTGTTACCTGGGGTTTCAGTGGTACTAAAAGGAACTATTACCGGGGTATCTACTGATTTTGATGGAGTTTATAGTATTGAAGTACCTAATAATGATGCAGTTTTAGTGTTTTCTTATCTAGGAATGACTACACAAGAAGTTGTTGTAGGTAATCGTACTACTATAAATATGGCAATGGAGTCTTCTTCTGAGGCATTAGATGAGGTAGTAGTTACAGCACTTGGTATTTCAAGAGAAAAGAAATCTCTTGGTTATTCTGTGGCCGAAGTAGATGGTGATGATATTACAACTGTTACACAAGAAAATGCGTTGAATGCATTAAATGGTAGAGTGTCTGGTGTTCAGATTAATTCAACTGGAGGCGCAGGATCTACTGTTAGTGTTATTCTTCGAGGAGCGTCTTCATTAACTACGGATAATCAGCCTTTATATGTTATTGATGGTGTGCCTCTTTCAAGTAGTTTAACTAATATCGGTAGCGTGGGTAGTGGTACTTCAGTAGATTACGGTGGTGGTATTAGTGATGTTAACCCAGATGATATTGCAAGTGTATCTGTTCTGAAAGGACCTAGTGCAGCTGCATTATATGGGTCTAGAGGTGGTAATGGCGTTATCTTAATCACAACAAAATCTGGTAAAAAGAGTAAAGGTTTGGGCATCTCTTTTAGCTCAAGTAATGTTTATGAAACACCCTATAAGTTTTTAGAAAAGAGTAATCTTTTTGCAAACGGTAGTCGGCCAGATCCAACGACCTCTGCAATCGATGAAAATTCATCAGGATGGATAGGTCCAGAATTAGATGCAGGATTGAATGTAATACAATGGCCTTACTCGGCAGATGAAATAGCAAGCGGTGTTGCCAATGCATCTCCATTGACTTCAAGAGGTAGAAACAATGCTAAAAACTTTTTTGAATCTGCAAATACTTCAACCAATACAATTGCTATTGAAAATAATTCTGAACGAATGAATTATCGCATGTCTTACACCAATATGAGACATGAAGGTTTTATTCCAAATTCAGATTTACAACGGAATACTTTTGCTATCAATAGTGGTTTTGATGTTAACGATAAATTAAAAATAACAACAAGTTTAAAGTATGTTATTTCAGGTGCAGATAACCGCCCATCAACAACTGATAGAAATGCTAATCCGTTGCAAGCAATTTATGATATTAACCCACATATTGATGTTCGTGATTTAAAAGATTATTGGTTAATAGAAGGTCAGAGTCAGAATACACCTTACAATTTTGGTGATGATCCATCTGAGTTTGAATTTAACAACCCATACTTTGTTGCAAATGAAATAAATAATGGTTTCGAGAGAAAAAGGTTATATGGTAATATTCAAGGAGATTACAAATTTTCAGATAAACTATCTCTTATGCTGCGTTATGCCTATAATGATAGTCATGAAGTAAGAGAAACTAAGATATCAAGTGGCTTTAATAGAGAAAGAAATGGAGCTTATGGTATTGTAAATATTGATGGTGTTGAAAGTAACGCAGATTTTTTACTTTCCTACAAAGATAAATTAAGTGAGAACTTTAGTTTTGGTCTATCTGGTGGTGGTAATACAAGAAATGTAAATAATGGTATTGTATCCACACAAACAAAAAATGGCGGCGCGGGTTTGATAATACCTAACTTATTCCTATTATCTAATATAGCATCTGACAATATCGAATATTCAGAAATACAAACTAAAGAGCGTGTAAATAGTTTGTATGCCTTAGGAAATATTAGTTATAAAGACATGATGTATGTTGATGCAACACTTAGAAATGATTGGTCAAGTACATTGCCTGATAATGATAATAGTTTCTTATATCCATCAGTATCTACCAGTATTCTAATGAATAATATATTTAATTTGGGTAGTAATGTATCCTTATTAAAATTGCGTGTAGGTTGGGCGCAAGCGGGTAATGATACTAGTGCACACAATTTGTTTACTATTTTGAGTAATTCGGGAGATTGGGGTACGGCGTCGCAATTAACCGTGCCTGAAGATTTAAAAAACGATAAGATTAAAGCAGAACTTAATACCTCAACAGAATATGGTGTTGATTTATCGCTTTTCAAGAATCGTTTAACAATGGACTTTACATATTACGAGTCTGATAATGAAAATCAAATTTTTCAGAAATCTCTTCCTATTTCATCTGGTGCATCAAGTAAACTTTTTAATGCGGGTAACATAAATAGTACTGGTTTTGAAGCTAGTTTAGGTGGCACTCTTATCGAAAAGGCAGATTTGAGTTGGAATATGAATTTGACTTACTCAACGAACAAAACAATAATTACTGAATTAGCTGAAGGTACCGATTTTGTGAAATTTTGGGGAGAAGCAAAAGGAGGTGCATATACATGGGTAGGCGAAGAAGTCGGTCAAATAATTGATCGTGATTTTGTTCGTGTAGATGATCCAAATTCTCCTTATCACGGCTGGCCTTTATTAGACGACGAAGGTTGGGAGAATAGTGACCGTACATTATCTGATGAAGATGGAAATAGAGCAGCTCCTGTTATTGGTAATTACAATCCAGATTTTAAAATAGGTTTACAAACATCAATACAGTACAAAAACTGGAATCTATCAATGAATTTTGATTGGAGAAATGGCGGTCAGTTTGTTTCTCAAACACATCGTTATTATGAGTCTGATCTTCAGACTACAAGATGGCTTAATAAAGTTAATGACTTAAGTGACGTTGGCGATATACCAACTTATATCAAAAACAATGCAGATCGATTTTTATCGCCAAATGGTGAGTTCTATCCACTTGTTGGAGGTCCAACAGCTGAATATGGGGGCTTTCCTGTTGATGGTTTAAATGATGGGGTATTTCTACCAGGGGTAATTGGTTCGTATGATGACGATGGTAACTTTGTCGCTGATCAAGAAAATATTGGTGGGCCAGGAACACAATATCATACCTACGGAGATAATTATGCTTGGGATTTTACCAGAGCTTCTACCTTTGATGCTGATTATTTAAAACTAAGACAGATTTCAATTGGTTATACTTTTGACAGTAAAGTTTCTCAGAAAATTGGAATGCGTAATTTATCGCTTTCGTTGTTTAGTCGAAATATCATCTTATGGACAAAAGCGGGAATTAATATTGATCCAGAATCTGCTTTCCAAAATTCGGGAGGTGTACTGTCACAGGGTGTTGAAAGATTTAATGTTCAGCCATGGGCAATTCCAGTAGGTATTAAATTAAACGCAAGTTTCTAAATAAAATTAAAAAATAAGAAAATGAAATTAGTGAAAAACATAGCTATTATATTTCTATTGATTCCATTATTGCTTGTAACTTCTTGCGATAACGATCTAGTCGAAATAAATGAGAACCCTAATGGAGTAGAGCCAAGTGAGGCTGACCCAAATTTGTTGATGAGTGCTGTAATGACAGGTCTGGCAACAAGTACAACCAAAAGAGGATATGGTAATGATACTGGTAATGCTGCTCAATTCACCCAACGTGATTCTTGGTCAAGCAATCGTTATGATTGGGAGACAGGTACGATATGGTCAGAGAATTACAAATTATTAAGAACTAATAAAGTTGCTTATGATAGGGCGGTAGAACTAAACCTAACTTTTCATGAAGGAGTTACTCTAATATTAAAATCAATGTTATTTGGAAATTTAACCGATTATTATGGTGACATTCCTTATTCTGAAGCCTTACAAGGTATTGAGTTAGAAGGAGAACGACCAGTCTACGATTCACAAGAAGCTGTTTATAAGGGGATTATTGCAGATTTAGAAACTGCCTCAAGTCTTTTAAGTGCTTCAAATTATGAAGGAGTCTTAGATAATCAAGATGTATTTTATGGAGGTGACGCTTCAAAGTGGCAAAAATTGGCCAACTCATTAGCTTTACGTTATTATATGCGCTTATCTGAAAAACTACCTGTTTTTGCTCAAGCTGGAGTGACTAGTACACTTGCTAAACCCTTGTTTAGTGATATTGATGATGAACTTGTTCTGAATTATATTGGCGGTATTGATGATCAATCTTGGCCTAATAGTGGACAATTTGGTTCAGCTTCTGAGTTTTATCGAGTAAAGCCATGTACTACTTTAACAGACAAGTTGAAGGAGTTGGAAGACCCAAGAATTTCTGTTTGGTTCGCACCGGTTGAAGTACCTACAAAAGTAGTGCCTGCAGCTGAAGTTCCTGGAGGTGGTGATTTGGCTGAAGCTGATGGTATTCGTTATATTAATTCAGAAACATTAGATGCCAATGATTATGCAATATATTCTGCAGCAACTTACGCAGCAGATTTACAAGCGGGTAAGAAGCTAATTGATACAAGTAGTGTCTATGTTGGCTTACCTGTAGCCGTAAGTGGTATAGACCCATATGAATATAACTTGAATTCAGAAGGTTCAAGAGGGGGTACAAACGCATATGTTTCAAGAATGAATGAAGTATTTAATCAGAAAGATGACGGTGGAAACCTTTTGAAAGCTAGATTGTTTTCTTATGCTGAATTATCATTCTTAAAGGCAGAAGCAGCTTTAAGAGGCTGGGGTTCTGATGCAGAAGGTAATTATTTGCAAGGCATTAAAGCTTCTTTAGAAGTATGGGGTCTTGAGGAAAGCTATACTAATTATGTTGAAAGTACAGGAGTTGCCTTTGATGGTTCTTTAGACATCATAATTCAACAAAAATGGATTGCTAATATGTTCAATGGTGATGAAGCTTATATGGATTGGAGAAGAACAGGTTTGCCTGACTTAAAAGCAGGACCATTTGCTCGTGAAGATGTTATGCCATTAAGATTCATTTATCCTAGTGATGAAATAGATTTAAATAGTGTTAATAATGCCGCTGGTGCCGCTTCTTTAGAAGGAACATCTTATAGCACTACCGATCCTAATGACAGCCCTTATGCTAGACCATGGATAGTTCAAGGTGTTGCAAAACCTTGGTAATGGAATTTTTATTCAAGTGAATTTTTTACCAACATATTGTTTGTGTTAGTTTTTTAAATTGCCTGGGTCTTCCCAGGCAATTTTATATAGAAAAGTTTTAGGAATATAAAAAATATTACCATCAGCTTATTAGTAAACCGGTAATACTGATATTCGGAATTAAAATAAATTTAATCTCCAATAAAATGCAGAGTTTAGGAGGAAAAGTTCGGAGAATATTAGAAAGTAATGCGCAGTGGTTATAACTTTAATTATCATTTGTTTACTTGTGCCTCGAAGCGGTACGATGCATTACCTGAAGGAAATAGTAATTATTCATTAGGATTTTGATGAGTATTGGATATTGGAAAAATAGTACACTTTAATTTGAAATAATAAACAATGTTAAAAGCAATATCATTTTTACTGTTATTGGGCTTGAATTTCTCTTGTTCTGAGCAAGTGAATGATAGTTTAGATCTGTCAAAGGCAACAATATTAGTTTCGACGGGAATTAAAAATCCGATACATGAAACTGCCGGAACCGTGCTGATCGAAGAAATTGTAAAACGTACTGCCATTGGACTTGTCAATGCAAACGATTGGAGGTCCAATACTACTATTGCCTTGGCCTTGCATAGCGATACCGATGTTTTTGGTAGAAAGGTTCCTGGCCCAAAAGATGCCGATAATACATCGATTAAAAAGGAAGGCTATCGCATTGTTCATGAACAAGAAGGAAAAAGGGATGTTTTATGGATTATCGGGGCCGATGCCCGAGGCGTACTTTACGGTATTGGCAAACTGTTGCGAATTGCTGAAATGGAATCCGGACAAATACAAATCCCCAATGACTTGGATATAGTTTCGGCTCCCGAATATCCACTTCGCGGACATCAGTTTGGATATCGAAATACTGCGAATTCATGGGATGCTTGGACAGTCGAGCAATTCGACCAACATTTTCGGGAACAAGTGTTTTTTGGTGCAAATAGTTTTGAAAATATTCCTTTTCAAGATCCTTTATCTAGTCCTCATTTTAAAGTGAATCCACAGGAAATGGAAGTTCGCATGAGCGAAATATGTGAAAAATATGATGCGGATTATTGGGTGTGGACACCTGCACCGCATGATTTAAACGTCCCAAATGCGCATCAAAATGGTTTAGAAGAACAAGAAGCATTCTATGCCCGATGCCCAAGATTAGATGGTGTATTTGTTCCTGGTGGCGATCCGGGCGAAAATCATCCTTCCAAATTGATACCTTACCTCAAAGATTTATCCGTAGTATTAAAAAAATATCATCCCGATGCAGGAATATGGATATCTCTGCAGGGTTTCAATGAGGAAAAAGTAACTTATTTTTTCGAGTATCTGAAAACTGATAATCCTGATTGGTTAAAAGGGCTTGTTTATGGACCAAGTAGTCCGCCTATAGATGTTGAGCGTGAGTTATTACCTGAAAAATATTTACACCGTTTTTATCCTGATATTACCCATACGGTTCGTTGTCACTATCCAGTAGAGCGATGGGATCAGGCATTTGCCTTGACATTAGGGCGTGAACCTTGCAATCCGCAACCACTTCAATACACTAAGTTGTTTACTAAGGATATTGGGTATACCGATGGTTTTATTACCTATTCCGATGGTTCTCATGATGATGTGAATAAAGTTGTTTGGAACCAATTGGGTTGGGATTCCAAGCAAGATGTGCATGATATAATATTTGAGTATTGCCAGTTTTTCTTCGGACCAAAAGTTGCTGAAGAATCTGCAAATGGTATTTTTGCTTTAGAACAAAATTGGGTCGGCCCAGCCATAGGCAATGAAGTTATTAAAGAAACTTTGGCCCAATGGCAAAAGATGGAAACCCAACACCCAGAGTTGACCGACAATTGGAGATGGCAACAATTGGTTATGCGAGCGTATTACGATGCCTATATTAAAGAAAGGCTTACTTATGAAAAAGGTCTCGAATCGAAAGCCTACGATGTTCTAGCCAATGCCGAAACAATAGGGGCGGAGAACGCGATATATGAAGCGCTTTTTTATTTGGAAAAAGCGGATACCGAGTTGGTGGCCCAAAATTTAAAACAGAAAGTTTTTGAATATGCTGAGGCTCTTTTTCACTCGATTGGAGCACAAACCAGTGTGCCAAAGTATAAAGCCCGTAGCGCAGAGCGTGGGGCAATTCTAGACTTTATAGATTACCCTTTAAATAATAGATGGTGGCTTGAAGATGAGTTTGAAAAGGTCGAAAAGCTCGCTACCGAAAAGAAAAAATTGACAAGACTTGAATTTATTAGAACTTACGAATTCCCTGGGGAAGGTAGTTTTTATGATAACATTTCGAGTGCCGATGCCAAACATGTGACCTCTGAAACAGATGATGCTATTGACTATTTATGGGAAAATGACGGAGTAAGTAGAAAACGGCTATCCACCCAATTATTTCAGTTTTCTCCAACTTTGGAATATGACGAACTTGACACCGATACAAATTATCTTATACGTGTTTCTGGATATGGAGAGGCGCTTTTGCGGGCTAATGGTCAACGATTGAAACCTACTAAATATGAAAAAGGTTTTGAACAGTTTAAGGAATTTCCACTTCCAAAAAATCTGATTCAAGATGGAAAATTAGAGATTACTTTTGACAAACCCGATGAGGAACATTTAAATTGGAGAAAACAATCACGGGTTACCGATGTATGGATTTTAAAACAATAGAAGGTGATTTTAATATTTTTACTAGGACATTGCTCCTGATAATTTAAGCAAAACAATACGTAATTAATGATGGACCACACGTATTCAAAAGAACCTGTAGCTTTTTATGTAGGCTTGGACATTGGTGGCACCAAGTGTGCTATAGTGTTGGGCGACGATGATTTCAACATCTATGAGAAAGTGTTTTTTGAAACGAAAGTAGAGCGTGGCCCGACAGTTATTATAAATGAATTTAAGCAGCATATTCACTGGCTTTTCGAAAAATACGATCGTAAAAAACTGGTGAAAATCGGAATAAGTTGTGGCGGTCCACTTAGTTCTAAAAAGGGATTGATAAAGTCACCACCAAATTTACCGGGTTGGGATGATATTCCTATCGTCGACATCCTTGAGAAAGAATTCGGAATTGAGGTAGCAATCCAAAACGATGCCAATGCCTGTGCCTTGGCCGAGTGGATGATGGGTGCCGGAGTAGGCACTGAGAACATGATTTTTTTGACTTTTGGAACAGGAATGGGAGCTGGACTCATCCTGAACGGAAAAATATACTCAGGTACCAATGACCTTGGGGGAGAGGTGGGGCACCTTCGTTTGGCCGATGACGGCCCCGTAGGTTTTGGTAAAGCAGGTTCGTTCGAAGGGTTCTGCAGTGGTGGAGGTATTGCCCTGTTGGCTAAAAGTTTCGTTGAACATAAACTAAAAAACAATATTGCCGTTAAGTTTTGCCCCTCAACGGAATATATCGAAGGCATTACGACCAAATCGGTTTTTACCGCGGCCCTAAAAGGCGATCAGGTAGCACTAGAAATTGTGAAAATTTCTGCAGAGTATCTTGGTAAGGCGTTGGCCATACTTATAGATACCTTAAATCCCGAATGCATTGTCATCGGTAGTATTTATGCTAGAAATGAAGCCTTGCTAAAACCGTTAGTTTATGAAGTGCTCGAAAAAGAAACTATCCCCGCAGCGCTAGAAGTATGTCGTATTTTACCTGCCAAATTGGGCGATAAAATCGGAGATTATGCTGCGCTAGGTGTGGCCATACAATAAAAGAAGAAGTACAATATCAACATGAACTATATATGTTGAACTATAAAAAGATATTATGAACTTAGAAGATGTAGTCGAAAATTTAGTACAACGATATCCATCACTTGAAACTTGTATAGAATCCGTAAGAAAAGCAGGTGAAGCAATGGTTGAATGTTATCAAAAAGATTGCAAATTACTAATCTGTGGTAACGGTGGTAGTGCTTCCGATTCCGATCATATTGTAGGAGAATTAATGAAGAGCTTTTCAAAAAAACGGCCGGTTACCAATGAATTTACAAAACAGTTACAAGAAAGCTCAATTGAAAGAGGAACACTATTGGCTTCTAAATTAGAAAGAGGATTAACAGCTATTTCATTGAATGCTCATGGAGGATTGATTTCTGCTATTTCAAATGACATTGGAGGCGATTTTATTTTCGCGCAACAAGTACTGGGCTATGGTAGAAAAAACGACATTTTATTAGCAATAAGTACTTCCGGAAATTCTGTTAATATATTAGATGCCTGCATTACCGCAAAAGCTTTGGGTATGAAAGTCATTGGTCTACTAGGCGAAACGGGCGGCAAGATTAAATCTTTTTGCGATGTAGCTATATGCGTACCAGCAACCAATACGGCCGAAGTACAAGAATATCATTTACCCATATATCATGCCCTATGTATTATGGTAGAAGAATCCATTTTCTAAAAAAATGCCTGAAAAGCTAGGTTTATACAAGCAGTCAATAATGAAATAACTTCACATATGCCCATTTTAAAAATTCCGAAATCTATAGTATTCATGGTGTTTTCGCTTATGATAAGTTGTAAAAAAAAAACAGTATCTAAAAACAAGACAATGGTCGAAAAACAAATTACTTTCAACGCGAAGACTCATGCTTTGGATAACAATGATAATTTCTCTCCGGATGGAAATTTTTTGTGTTACGATACCCGATATATGGTGTTCAACACCAATCTTGCAAACAGCAAGTCTGTAGAAAAAGTAGCTATTTCAACGGGAGAGGAAACGGTGTTATGGCAACCGGAATCCATTTCGGGAAAAAATGCAGCCCCTGGTGTTGCCGCGGTTTCTTACCATCCTACTGAAAACAAAGTGGTTTTTATTCACGGTCCCCAAATGGAAGATGTTGATGAAAGGGGATATTATGATATAAGAAACAGAAATGGAGCAATCGTTAGCGCCGACGGAAATGGAGAGTTTTCAATTGTTGATTTAAGAGATGTTTCCACAGATAGACCTACTACTCCGGGAGCACAACGTGGTGGCACACATAGGCATGAATATTCTAGAAATGGGAAACGCATAGGCTTCACTTATGACGATTTTTTACAACAAGATTATGATCGCACCATAGGTTATATGGAAACCAATATTAATGCACCAGAAGGATTCAGTTATTATTTTGCAGTACTATTGAAACCAGTAAAAAAGGGCGAATCAAAACCAGGGGAAATTGAAAAGGCCTACGGCGATTCTTGGGTTGATTCCTTGGGTTCAAAGCGTACCTTTATTGGAAAAGTACGCGCCGAAAACGGAGTTGATTATGAATCATCCCTTTTTGTGGCTGACATTTCAAGTTCTGTTGATATTACTTCTGCCTATTCTGGTGATGTTAATACTTATCCGGAACCTCCAAAAGGCATCATAATAAAAAGATTGACACATAGCAAAAGCGATGAAGGTATTGTGAGAGGTTCGTATTCTGGCGAACAAATTGCCTATTTATCAAAAGATGAAAAAGGCATTTTACAAGTCTTTGTTATTCCGGTTGATGGTTCTGACCTTTCTGAGACAGTGGAAGATAAACCAAAACAAGTAACAACTTATACTACTGACGCTGGTAATATTCGTTGGCATCCTTCTGATGAATGGTTGTTTTCCATTAGTGATGGAAAAATTTATGCCAGTTATGTTGGAAGTTCAAATAGTTTCGGAAAGTCGATTTTATTAACTCCTGATGATTTAAACCGAGAAGCATTGGTCGTATCTCCCGATGGGAAAATGTTGGCTTATAATGTAAATATGCCTCATGCAAGCGAATCACGAATAATTGATGGCAAACAAAATAATGAATTTTACCAAATATTCATATTAGAGCTTCTGGATACCCTTGCTTTATAAACATCCGAATGGGAAATAAAACAGAGTAACAATTTAAATCTACAACATTGAAAAATACGACTCAAACCAACAAGTACAGAGGTGCTTTCGCCCTTATGACCACACTTTTCTTTATTTGGGGAATCATTGTTTCACTTAATGATATTTTAATTCCACACTTCAAAGGCTTGTTCAATATGAGCTACACAGAAACGATGCTAATACAGTTCTGTTTCTTTGGGGCATATTTCTTAATGGCGATTCCGGCGAGTCTACTGATAGAGCGTATCGGATATAAAAAAGGTATTTCTGCCGGCCTGATTACGATTGGTTTGGGAGCCCTATTATTTTTGCCTGCTTCATGGTCTGTTTCATACCCGTTATTTTTATTCGGTTTGTTTACCATGGCCACAGGTAGTGTAATTCTTCAAGTGGTAGCTAACCCATATGTGATTATTTTAGGGAATCCAGAAACTGCTTCAAGTCGATTGAATTTAGCACAAGGCATTAATTCTTTAGCAACCACACTTGCACCATTAGCAGGTGGTTTTTTAATATTGGGTCACTATAATTCTCCAAAGGAGGCTGCTGCTGCTGTAGAAGGTCCGTACGTTTGTTTGGCAATTTTCGCCTTTTTGATTGCGATTGTTTTCTTTTTCCTAAAATTGCCAAAAGTATTGGAAACAGATGGTGTGAAAGTAAAAGTGAATGTGCTAAAATTTCGGCAATTGCGATTAGGTGCTATTGCTTTAATGCTCTACGTAGGTGCTGAAGTGGCTATAGGTAGTTTTATAGTCAACTTTTTGGGAGAAGCTAATATTGCTGGATTTGCTGAAAAAAAAGCTGCTACTTATATTCCACTGTATTGGGGTGGTTTGATGATAGGTCGTTTTCTTGGTGCTGCCATTCTGCAAAAAGCGAGTGCTCAAAAAGTTCTATGCTTCTCAGCATTAGCTTCTGTAGTATTACTGGCTGTAACGATACTTACAAATGGCTATGTAGCCATGTGGGCGATGTTGTCCGTTGGGCTATTTAACTCGATAATGTGGTCCAATATATTTACATTGGCAGTAAAAGGTCTGGGCAAATACACAAATAAGGCTGCCGGTATTTTGGTGATGGCGCCCGTTGGTGGTGCTATATTGCCACTACTACAGGGTGTGTTGGCTGATATACCTGCTATAGGTCTTCATCTTTCTTATATAATACCATTATCGTGTTACGCGTTTATCATTTATTATGCGCTCTACGGATACAAACCAGGTAACAATGAGTTAGCTCAAGTAGAAGTAAACAGTTAATATTATTTCATACAAAACGAAGCGCCTGTTTAAAATTTAATTTCCGAATAAAATGGAAGATTAGATTTCAAACAGGCGCTATTTTTTCGTGCTTCTCGATTTATCTTATTGAGGAATTAAATCATGATATTTCGCGAAGTAATAAGGTAAAAGATAAAAAGTGCCTTCGTGCTCTGAATAGCCATTTCCTTCTGAATCGTTAAGGTCAAAAGCATCTCTATCTAATCGTACATGCCCGCGTTCATCAATAGGAAGTGCATAAGAATCTACCCGCCACCCCATATCAATTTCCTGAGCTGGTGTAGTATCGAAAAGTATATCTAGACGATGGGTATTGTTCATTTCGTACCCAATAAGATCTAAGGGCATACGTTGTAAAGTTTCCTTAATATATTTGGTATCAAGACTACTTTTACCATAGCGATCAATAACTGATTGTGCAAACAAGGGATTTTCTTTGAAAATTTCACTTGTCTTAAAATAGCCTTCGTTTACTTTTTTCGTAAAAGAATTCGCTAATGCCCCATAAAGTCCATCCCAAAAAGCATTTTTTTGTTTGCTAATATTTAACCAAGCATATTCTAGAGAAAGACGATACATCATTAAAAGTTCTGGATCTTTTTCATAATTAATCAAACCATAAAAGCTCATCAATCCAAGATTGTTATCCCATGGCACTACATTTTCAGGTGGAAAAAATTCTTTAGGATGCATGGCATTAATGTGGTAATTTTCTTCATCACGTAGCATTTTCGCTACTTCGTCATATTTAGGGTCTTCGGTGACATGACTGGCAACGTTAAGAAAAGAAAGCATCATCATAGAATTCAACCCACGTTGATTCCAACCCCAAATGGAGTTGAAATAATCAGGATCAAAGCTGCCCCAACGTGTCGGATTACCATCATAATCTACCAATTTAAAACTATGACGAATAAGGTGGTCAGTAATATCAGCAACCACTTGTTTAACAGCGGTTTTCTCTTCTTCGGTTTCAGCAACTAAATCGTAGTAGATACCATAATAAAAGTAATGTCCTGCCAATTCATCAGAGCTGGTATCACATTTCCATCGATATTTACCATCTTCGCTTAACGGAAATCTGGGATAGATATCTTTCCAAAACGGGTCATTTTTTTGATTTCTTTTATTGTATTCTTTGCTGTACTGCTCATTTACCGGTTCATGCCAATCAACAGGAATGATAACACGAGCAGGGAAACCAGGTTCTGGAGTAATATCAACCAACCATTTTACAGCCTTAAAACTTCTATCTGCTATTTCTTTTGCTTCTTTAGCTCCTGTAGTGGCATATCGAAAAGCCTGCGCTGCACCGTACATAGAAGTATATTCACCATCATTATCAGCGATAGCAAGTTTATAACTGTCTATATTAAATTGCTCACTGAGTTGGTTTTGACAAATGAAGCCCATTCTATTATGTCTTTCTTCCGTCTGTTGGGTAAAATAAGATGCCTTTTCTTCATAGGTCATTTCCTTAGAGATAATTTGACCAATACCATTATCAGTAGCAATCCAAGCGGTACCGTCTTTATCTACTGCAATGTCATTTACTTGATTGTCAGGTAACCAACGTCTTGAGGAACGATAGTAGAAGTAATCATTTTCAGCCCTTATGGCACCATTTTCCGTACCGAACCATACCTCACCATTAGGTCCAGCAGAAGCACAGGTAAACTTGTTAAAAGGCACGCCTTCTTTCCCTGTATATAATTGCCATATGCCATTAGTATTTTTACCAATACCTTCTTTGGAACCAAACCATAGATTACCGTTTGAGTCTATCACTAGGGCCGCCACATTTTTTAGTGCCCAGCTATAGTTTTTATCGGCAGGTAATACCTGTTTCCATTGGTTTTTTTTAACTTTAATAAATAAACCAATTTCACAACCGATATACGTTTTTCCTTGATAACTTATTTTTGAAAGTACTCTTCCCGAATTCTCAGGTAGATTTTTAAATTGAGATAACGATTTTTCATTGTAGGAACTTCTTGATTTTGTCCATTCATTCCCATTCCATTTATAGGTTTCGCCCGAAGCTATTGTCAAGGGCGCATTGTTATAAATTTGTATTTTATCAATAGCACCTTTTGGGAGACCTTGTTCGCTATTGTGTATGACCGCAACATCTTGTCTGAATTTGTTTTCCTCTCCAATCGGTTTAAATGAAGATTGAAATAGCACTATAATTAGTAGTAAAATGGTCCTCATAATATATTAGATTCAATGATTTGGTTTATTTTGAATACCCTTTAAAGTTTACGTCTATTCTTGAGGTTCGCTTATTACCCCTAAATATCTACCCATCCAATAGGGGAGAAGCCAAATATCGCCAGCAGAATATTCTTCGGTACCATCATTACCAGTCTTATCTAAGCGAAACATATTGCCATTGTGACGTTGTACAGGGCGTTCATCAGGAGGTAGAACTTCTTTTATGGTTTGCTCTCTAAAATTAGGTTCGATTATTTCAATGTCTTTTCTATGACTGTTTTCAATATTCCAAGAAATTAAATCCATAGGATGTTCACGTAGATACCATGCGGCTTCATCTAAATCAAAATCTGGAGTACCCGTTAGTGCGGTCATAATATTCCATGCACCTTCTTTTTCTGGGCGTTCAATTTCCCAATGGTCAATAATTGCCTCTTTGTATTTTGCTTTTAGAGAATCATTAAAGGCATATTTGTATAAGCCCCAGTATCCGACAAAATACATTTCATCATCAGAATGGTTCCATGATTCCGATAGCATTTTACTCCAATCATCTGCATCATCGGGAGCACGAGCAACATCTTTCATGGGCCACATTAGGTTATCTAAATACCCGTGATTATCCATTAAATCGAAAGCTTTTTCTTTATACTTTTCTTTTCCTGTAAAATGATATGCGGTTTGCAGCATAGCAATAATATTGGAGGCGTTTATTTTACGATCACCAACCATTTTAGGCCTTTTATTTACATATTCAGGATTCCATCTACCCCAAGTTGTAGGTTTACCATCGTAATCAACCATATATAAATCATTACGAACTACATGGCTCATTAATGTGTCGATAAGGGTAATTGCGCGGTCTTTAAGTACATTGTCCATAAGTTCAGCCATAACACCATACGCGAAAATATGTCCAATAGCTTCGTCACTACTAGTCGTAGATTTCCAATCCCACTCAGGGTCACTTGAATGTTGCCAACGGTCTGGATCATGCAATTTTTCGATATAACCGCTACGTTCAAAAGAACGCGAAGGAAAACCAGGTACCGGATTGATACTAAATAAGCGTTCCATGGCATCCATAGATTCTATACAATTTTGCAAGGCATTATCAGATTTGGTAACGGCATATCTAAAAACTTCACCAGCCAAATACATAGTTGTCCATAAACCATCATTATCTGAATCTGAAAGTCGACCAGAATCAATATTTCCATTGTCCAAATCGACCAAATTAGCGTTGAAGCCTAAACGGATATGTCTATTTCGAACCTGCGCTTCATAATATTTCGCCTTGTCAAAAAGAGTCATTTCTTTGAATATAATTTGACCTAATCCGGCCTCAGTAAGTATCAATATTGATCCATCAATACCTTTTGTAATATGTTTTACATGATTACTTGGCAACCAACGTTTTCCAAAATAATAATCATATTTACCGTCTTCACGTAATTTAAAAGCCCCTTTGGTAGAACCAAACCAAAGTTGACCATCGATAGTAGTCATGGCAGTAATTTCATCAAAAGGAAGTTTTTTTTGTACGTCTCCAATTCGTTTGCCGGATGATGGATCTATGGTTATGTAACCAGACTTTGTGCCAACAACTAAATTTTCATTGAAGAAGGTAAAAGCTGTCAGGTTTTTTTCCTGATATAATGTTCTTAGTTCGCTCGTAGAAGTATCAAAACTAGCAATTGATTTTTTTCCTAAAATCCAGAAATTTTTACTGTTTTTGTTAAATAAAATGTCTTGAACTTGATCGTTTGCTAATATACCTGTCCATGGCGCTTTTTCCTTTGACAAAAATTGAAGGGCGCTACCATCGCTAATAAGAAATTCAAAATCATTGCCAGCCGCCAAGGTAAATGCATTTGGTAATTCATGCTTAAGGTATAAACTACCTGCCCATGAATTACTGAAAATTGCTTTATCATCTAAATAAACAAATTGCTCTTTATGAGCGGTTATATTCTTTATGTGCTTATCAGTTAATGGACGATAAGTCTTGTCTTTTACCAGTGAACCAGGATAGAGAAATTGACCATCATGAGTACGTAGAATTCCTTCTGAAGATGCAATTTGAATTACTTTATTTCTATCCATAAATACCCTTGATAATGAAATTTCTTCATTTGGGGTATTGAATTTTATAGCAAAATCTTGTTTGTAGGGTACATCTTTATAGACGGGTACTGAAACAACTTGCTCTTTTTTTTCTATTGAATTACCGCACGATAAAAGTAGTAATGAAACTACCCAAATGCAGTACTGATTTACTTTTCTCATAGAATCGTCAAAATTTAGAAGGTTTGGTGGTGAGTTTGATTAAATTAGTTCTAGAACATAGCTTAATAACCCATTAACAAATAAACTTTTTTTTGACGTTTTTTACTTCCTATATATTACATGATTTACATGATATTTTATCTTAAAACACCACTTATGTTAAATTTTTGTTTTAAAGTGTTAAAATAGTTGAAGTTTTCTATTTTTCTGTTAATTCAGGTGGAACTGTAGAAATACCCCATTTTGTATTTGGTTTTGGTCCCATTTTAAATTGTAAAATACCTCCATTGGTAATTTCCTCATGGGTAATCCAGGTTCTATTAAATGTTTTTCCGTTTAATGTTGCGGATTGTATGTATTTATTTTCTTTTGAATTGTTATTTGCGCGAATGATAAACGTTTTATTCTTTTCAAGGTTTAGTGTGATTTCTCCGAAAAGCGGACTTCCAATGGTATAGATACTACTGCCCGGTGCCATAGGGTAAATCCCCATAGAGCTCAAAATATACCATGAAGAGAGCGAGCCCATGTCGTCATTGCCGGGAAGACCTCCTGGACCAATTCTATACATTTCTTCTGCCACCTGTCTGGCCCTATATTGTGTTTTCCATGGTTGACCCGCGTAGTTGTATAAATAGGCTACGTGGTGAGAAGGTTGGTTGCCTTGTACATATTGACCAATGGTACCGACCACACCAACATATTTCGGTGGTGTAATAACCGGACTCATCTCAAAAAAAGTATCTAGTTTATCAATAAATTGATTTTTGTTGTCAAAGAGATTAATGAGCCCTTGAGGATCATGTTGTACGGACCAAATATATTGCCATGCATTTGATTCGGTATAGTGACGATTAGGACGACGACCTACCAATAATGGGTCAAAGTATTTGTAGTAGCTGTGGTCTCCAACGGTGACAATTTCTTGTTTGTTATCACCTAGTTCGGGCAAAAATTGCCCATCATTTTTTTTTGGTCTCATGAACTTTGTTTTAGGGTCCCAAACGTTTTTGTAATTATATGCTCGTTTAGTAAACAGTTCATAATCTTTTGTTTTTCCAAGTTCTTTTGCCAATTGAGCTATACACCAATCATCATAAGCTAATTCAAGGGTGTTAGGTACGGCTTCAGTAACTTTATCAATAGGTGCATATCCTTTTTCTAAATAGTAGGTTAACCCTGATCTGCCCGCTTCGTGTGGAACGGGTGCTTTAGGAAGTTCCAAAGCTTTCTTTCGCATGGCTTTATACAAAAGTTCAATGTCAAAATCACGGTAACCTTTCATATACGCATCTACAATAACAGGTATCAAGTGATCACCGACCATAGATTCACCGTATACATTTAAAAAATGCTGTGCGGGTAACCAGCCGTAATTTTCTACTTTGGCAGCAATGGATTTAACGTAATCGTTAACATGTTCTGGCGAAATCAACGTCATAAGCGGATGCTGAGTTCTATAGGTATCCCAACAAGAAAAAGAACCATAAAAATCGAAACCTTTAGCTTCATGTACCTTGCCATCAGAACCAAAATATTTACCATCTACGTCTTGCGATATGTATTGCGACAAAAGCGACCGATAGAGTGCTGTGGTAAATATTTGCTTTTGATCTTCGGTAGCTTCGTTAATTGTTATTTTGGAAAGCTCTTTGTTCCAAATTTTCTTTGCATTTTCCTTTACGTTGTCAAAATCCCAATCTGGTATTTCTTGGTGTAGATTTCTTCTAGCGCCCTCAATACTGGTATACGAAATACCTACTTTAACCAATACTTGTTCATTTTCTTTAGTATGGTATTGTACAAAAGCTCCTATTTTATCGCCAACTTCTGCATTCTTATAAGGGAAAAAGCTACCGTCGGATTCTGGGGTTTTATAGCTGGCATCAAAAGTACCGTAGTATAAAAATGGTTTACTGAATTCTGCTACAAAATAAACTTTTCCTAGTCCTGCGGCTTTGGCACCTTCAATACGATTGTTGTCAATTATTTTTAGTTCGGAAAGTTCACCTTTGGTCATATCACCAATTTGATGTCCAACATCTAAAATAATACGAGAATTCATAGATTTTGGAAAGGTGTAGCGATGAAATCCGGCTCGTTGTGTTGTTGTTAACTCTGCAGTAACATCATAATCTTTAAGCTTAACGGAATAATAACCAGGTGTGGCGGATTCATCTTCATGGTCGAAACGAGAACGGTAGCCTGCATCTGGGTTTTCTAAAGATCCGGGAACTATCTGTAATTTATTGCTGGTAGTAGGCATTAACAATATTTCGCCACCATTGACCATACCAACCCCGCTCCAATGTGTATGGCTAAACCCCATAATAGAGCTTTCAGAATAAACGTACCCAGAACAGTAGCTCCAGCCTTCTGTATTTATATCGGGACTCAAATGTACTAAGGCATTAGGTAGCGAAGCACCTGGAAAGGTATGGCCGAAGAAATCTGTGCCAATAAAAGGGTCTACATAGTCAACTGGTTCTTTGGTTTGGGAGTGACCAATTTGACAAAGAACAACAACTAAAATCAGGGTCAACTTATTAAATAGTTTGTCGGAGTATTTCATATGCTTATCAAATTATTTTGAATTATTACACTTAAGCTGGGTTCTTCTAATAATCTAAGGTTATATGTATATAGAGCTTTTTAAGTCATTATAGAATATTACCTAGTTTGACAAATATAAAGTACTATTTTAAATTCAAAGGTTAATATACAATGTAAAGAGAGTAAGATAGCGGAAATATAATAATAGTATTTGCAGCTATATTTGTAAGGAGCCTTTTTTAAAAAAGCCTATTAGATGTGGAATGTTTTTAACGTAAGTTAATACAATCTTGACATTGCCATGAATTATAAATGATAATTTTAGGGTTCAGAAATAAAATATCAATGAAGTTATATCAGGTATCGGTTCTAGCTATTAGAAATAAGGGAGAATACCATATATTAATTCATAAAGATTAAAGTCGTAGGTTATGATTTTCCAAGGGAATAAATTGACCATGGATTGGAGCACAAGCGTTGAAAAACAGCAAATAAAGAAACTGTATAAATACGTATCTAATCAATTAAATTAATCAAATGAAATTTAAATTAATCGTCGCATTGATAGTTCTAGTAGCCTTGAATTCGTGCAAAACTTCGAAAAATATACAAAACCAAACTGCCAATGTAATTGAAAATACATCGATTAGTAGCATAACCAATAAGGCTCCCTATGACCCTCGGCCGGGTATGGAAAAGCTCAAAAATAAATATGAAGTAACGAAAAGAAACGGTAAAGTGAAATTAAAAAAACCAATGCATTTCTTGGTGTTTGGAGATTCAAAAGGGAGCCTGCATATGCATGATGTCTTAAAAAGAGCCGATATTCTTAAACCACAGTTTTCTGTTACAACAGCTGATTTTGTAAATAAGGGAGCTGGTGGTATAGGTGAAGAACTATATAAGAAACTGGATGAAGAATCTGGATGGTTTTTTAGAAAGTATCCTACTTGGCCAACTTTAGGTAATCATGAGGTTTCCGGACCTAAAGATCAGCCTTCTGAGGATAATTATGCTTCAGGGGTCCATAATTTTGGTGATTTTTTCGGCCTTGAAGACCCTTTGTACAGTTTTACTTACGGTAATGCCAAGTTTATTGCAATGGATTGGATTAAGGCAACAGAAAGTAAAGAGCGAATGGATTGGTTAGAAAATGAACTTAAAGAAGCCAAGGATAAATTAATATTTATTTTTAAACACCGACCTTATTATACTGTTGGAAACAAAAGTTATTCTGACGTAGAAGGAAAAAGTACTCCGGTTACTGAGTTGTTTCAAAAGTATAATGTTACTGCCGTGTTTTCTGGCCATGATCACTTGTACTATAGAACCATTCGTGATGGTGTAAACTACATAGTTTCAGCAGGAGCAGGAGCAAATATTTATCAGCTGAAAAGGGCAGGTGATGCTATTCCTGGGGATGCTTATTATGGGCGTACTGTAGAAAATGATAAAGAGTTTTTATTTCATTCTGCAGAAGGAGAAGAGGTAAGGTTTAATGAAGCAATGTACTTTGTTGTTTCAGTAAAGGTTAACCGTGACAAGGTTACTTTTGAAATGATCGATACCGAAGGTAAAACCTGGGATACCTTTACTTTTGATGCTTCTAGATAAAGGAATTCAATCCTATTAAAAAAAACCTTGATCGTGTTAATGAACATTATCAAGGTTTTTTTTTGTTAAAAACAGAGGATATATGGAATATTTTGAAAAATAATTTGCAACTTTTTTACTTGGTATAGATGATAAGCTAACTAAGTGATGTGTTCTTATTAGCTAATAGAGTATCACATTCTTTAAAGTGATAAATTAGAAAACGGACGTTTAATATTTTTCACATATCCGTAAAACTTAAGAGGAATTAATTCTTAGTTAAGCTACTTTGCAACTGAAAGTATAACACTAGCTAATATTTATTTCAAATTTAAATATTCTATTATAGCTTTATCTCCAATGATTGCGTCTGATGGACGGGGATTGTTAGCCGTGAAAACTTTTAAATCATCTTCTGGGAGAATAGTGACAAAATCTTCTTGAACCCCATCGGTGATGGTTACATTGCTCAATTTCAATTTTAGGTGATACGTAAAAAACATGTAGGCAGCCGAACGTTTAGAATATCCATAATCATGTTTTTCAGCAGGAAGATGTACATTTTCAACCTTATGTTCTGCGTTGTAGAGTGCGTATACTTTCTGAATATATGGATATTCAATACGCGGTGTATTTCGAGTCCAATCAGACCCGTTCGAAATCAGTAGCATAGGTCGCGGAGCACATAAGGCAGCAATCTCAACATTATTTGTTTGGTGTTCTTCACTTTTGTGAATGGGCATTCCGCTTTCACATACACATCCACCAAAAAAGTGGGCTGAAACCTGTACCGCAGGTACAGCTACTTTTATACGTTGGTCAATTGCAGTCAGCACAAAAGTTTGTGTGCCTCCACCGGACCCTCCGGTCATGCCGATTCTTTCTGAATCAACATCTGGTCTAGATAGTAGGTATTCTAAGACTCTTTTACTGTTCCATGTTTGCAACAATAGCGCAATGGGCATTTTATGAGATGTCTGGTTAGATTCAGCATAACCTACCATGTCGTAAGCGAATACTATTGCTCCCATTCGGGCCAATGTGGCGCACCTCGTTTGTACATCTTCTTTTAATCTTTTGTCAGATAAATGACCATGCGGCGAAAGAATCGCAGCATTTTTTTTGTCGGGGTTAGTTGGACTATATAAATTTCCAGTAATGTAAAATCCAGGGAAACTTTCGATTGCAATATTTTCTACAATATAGCCGTCAAAAGTATGTTTTCTGCTAATTATCGGATTGAAATTACCCTCGATTTTTGGCATTTGATCTAGTTTCATACCTGAGATAATGCCTGAGCGAATAACATCTGCACGACTTTCCCAAGAAACTAGGTCATTCCATTCTTTAGCAAAATCTTTCATGACCAAATTAGCTTCATCTTCCGTCCAATATTTACCTGTGCACAACATTTCATTTTGTGCTTGTATGTTAATCGTAATTGTAATAAAGAACAGCAGTAATACCTTTTTCATTTGATTTGATTTTAAAAATAGAACAGTTCCCTTTGATGATAAAATTCTCGGTGCCAGTATAGCCGTAATTTGAATTTAAATCGTTGTTATATGGTTTTAACAAATATATGGTATGAAGCAGATTGATTATCCCCTCAATCTTACTGAATTCACATTAAATATTAACTTATAACGTCTAAAAAACTTGGTTGTTAGGCTTGTATAGAATTACTTTGAGTGATGTGTTTAACATGAATAAAGGTGTTTTTAAGAGCCATTAACGAAATAGCCACTTTGTAATATGAGGAATATTGGCTGTTGGCGCGCCAAATTTCGTTTTGATTTTTGGTATTGAATTATTCATCAAACTGAATACCGAGGTTGACCTTATCTATTATACTTTGTTGTGTTTTCTAGAATGATAATAGAGGGACTTTCCTTTAACCATTTTTTGCTTAATCCGGTGGTATCATCCTTAGCCAAAAAATTTACATTGGAACCTAATGCAATGTCAATATCACCATCGTTGTCCATGTCTTCGGCATCCATAACAATCCATCTGCCTTTTGTTGATTCGGGAAAAGAAAAGGCCTCGAAGGTTAAATCTCCTTTGTTTTCTAAATAGACAAAACTCTCTTCAGGATAGTTTAGATAATCAGGGAAATAAGAAATTGTAGCGATGTCTAAATCGCCATCCAGGTCATAATCGCGAGGCATCGCTTTATAGGCTCCATTTTGCTGATAGAAATAGGCCTGCTGAAAATTAAGCTCACCATCATTTAGAAAAATGTATATTCCATGATAATCTTTTAAAATAGGAGTCTTGTCCGCATTATCACCAGATACATAAATAATGTCATCAAATCCGTCATTATTGAAATCGGCCAACTCCATATATTGAGATCCATAAAGTGGTGAAAAGGTCAACAATCTCTTCTCATTAAAAGTGTCATTACCTTGATTCTCATAGTAAAAAATACCTTCATCACCCTGTGACATTAATACGAGAATATCATTTAAACCATCATTGTTATTGTCCTTTATAATGGCGCTAATGGCTCCAGGTTTTGTACTTAGAATGTTTGAGGTATAGCTGTCGTTTCCATTATTTTTATACCAAACGAGTTTACCGGTCAGATCCCCAAATTCACAAGCAACAACATCTTCCAATCCGTCGTTATCTAAATCACCATAGGCCATAGATACTGGGCGTTGTAGGTTAGGAATAATAACGTTTGGGTCTATATATTTTTTCTCTTTTTTACTGCGAACGATTTTATGAACCTTACCATGCGATAGGTTGTTCGGAAATAAATTCCTTCCTATAGTTGTTAAAAATAGTGTATCTGATTTTTCATAATAATTGACCGGAGACTCTTCCAACTTCAAGTTGTAATCAAGCTTTAAATCAGGGGTTAGATAGGTTAGAATATTTTTCCTGTCTTTACCATCGCCAAAGGCAATACCTCGATTTTTAGGTAGAATCTTTACTAGAGTAGAAAGCGGTGGGCGATTGTTATATAATGTTTCCTTGTATTTAAAATGTTTTAGACCGATATTGATTTTCCTATCATGAATTGGTGGTGTAATAGTTTGAAGGGCATTTTCTACATAATATTCTACTAACTTCATCCAGTCAGCCTTAGCCAAAAGAGGCTCTTCGGGAAAAACATTTGCTTTTTGAATTACCACCCTGTTTTGTGGTGGCCCGAAAATACTATCCGGTTGACTACATCCGTTGTATATTCCCAACCTATTGCCCATGGCTGGTAATACATCGGTTTTCCAAATAGCTTTGGATAAGTAGGAGGGAGGGACAAAAGCATGACAACGTGTACAATGTATTTCCGCCAATTTTTTCCCCGAAAGATTTGAAACTGGTAAATCTTCAGGGGAGGGTTTTTTAAACTCATTCTTTCCTGCACATGAAAAAAGTAAACATGCCAATATACATAATGCAACAAGTTTCTTCATAAATCCGGACTTTGAGCTTACCAACTACAAACGTAGGTATTATCCTTTATTTTATTCCATAGAGGGGACCATAAGCTTTACATGCTCTATAATCTTGCCCTTCCTTATCTGTTCCAAACGATGACCACAATGCAGGTCTAAAAACTGCACTCTCATCTACATTATGCATATTCACCGGTATTCTAAGCATAGAAGCTAAGGAAATTAAATCGGCACCAATATGACCATAACTTATAGCCCCGTGATTTGAACCCCAATTTGCCATAACCGTATATACATCTTTAAATGCACCTTTACCGGTGGTAATAGGAGCGAACCACGTTGTTGGCCAGGTAGGGTTAGTTCTATCATCTAACGTTATATGCATATCGTCATCTAAAACTACTGTCCACCCTTCTGCTATTTGTAAAACCGGACCTATGCCTTTAACTAAATTGACGCGGCACATAGTTACGGGCATTTCTCCGTCAGTCTTAAACTGGGAGGAATAACCCCCACCTCTAAAATATTCTTTAACGGCTTGTGGCCATTTGGTTGCATCCAAACACTTTTTAGCTTCTTTCTCTGAAATTTCCCAATAAGGTTTCATTGCCGGATTGCCGTCTTCATTTCTTTGTTGGGCAGTCGCGTCTAAGGTTGTAGATCCTGAATTGATTAAATGAATAATACCATCCTTAGCCTTTCCTTTTAGTTCTTTTCCAGTTACCCGCTTTACAGATTCGGGGCTCCAATAGGTTCTAACGTCAGAGAAGATTTGAGCAGTATTGGTCAGCAGGTGTCCGAAAAGCATCGACACACCATTTAAACTATCGTTTTCTGTAGCCACCATAAATGCCTGTCGTATACCATTCCAATCGAAAGAGGAATTTAATATGGCTTCAGGAAAATCACCATTCGGCATATGATCGGTCCATTGGCGTTGCCCTTGAAAACCTGCGGCAATGGCATTTCTTCCAAAAGCTTCCTCGCCAAACCCCATTTCTTTTAATTTTGGATTTCCAACCATGAGGTCACGAATAATCAAGGTCATTTTAACGACAATTTCCCACTCCCATTCTTTCCTCTCTTTATCTCCTTTTAATGCATCAATATTATAGTCTTTTCCCTCTTTACAATTTTCATACGTCCATTGCAAAGCTTTTTCGTATTCTTCATGGTCATAAATTTGCTCCTCGATTCTTCTAGTAACCTCTATTTGATCTACAAATTCAGTACGCATACCTAAATAATCATGAAAGAAATTCTGATCTACCATAGACCCGACAATCCCCATAGATGAATATCCGAGTGATAAATAGGACTTGCCTTTCATTTGGGCAACGGCCAGACCAGCCTTTACAAAACGTAGAATTTTTTCTTTTACGTCTTCATGAATTTCAGTATCACCGGTATCTTGCACTTCACGACCGTAAATGCTGAATGCAGGCAATCCTTTTTGTGCGTAACCGGCCAAGGCAGCTGCAAGATAAACAGCACCGGGACGTTCGGTACCATTAAAACCCCAAATTGCTTTTGTTGTATTTGGGTCAGCATCCATGACCTCTGTTCCATAGCACCAAGCGGGTGTAACAGTTAAAGAGACTGAAACCCCTTCACGTTCAAATTTATCGGCACAGAGGGCTGCTTCTGCAACACCACCGATATTCGTATCGGCAATTACACATTCAACTCTTTCGCCACTCGGAAACCTCAAGTTTTCTTCAATTAGCTTAGCCGCATTTTTGGCCATTTCCATGCATTGTAATTCAAGAGATTCTCTTACACCTCTTTCTCGTCCGTCAATTACGGGTCTGATTCCTACTTTTGGAAGTCTACCTATTAATCTATTGCTCATTTTTGGCTGCTTTATTTTTTATTTGAATCAAATTTTTCATTATCCCAAACATCTCTATTTTGGTGCCTTCAATACCAAAAGCATCATGTAACTTTTTATAGAGATTATATATTTCATTATATGTTTGAACATTTTTCGCATTCGGACTGTATACCTTTTCCAATACCTTGCAGCTCTTATCCTGAAGGGCATTAAAGGAAATATGGGTGCCTTCTTCTGTATATGCCGCATGAGCACCAATTAATGCTGCACCTAATGCAACAGTTTCGTTAGAGGCTGCAATTTTCATAGGTTTGTTAATGACGTCTGCATAAATCTGCATAAAAAGACTATTCTTATGGGTAATGCCACCGCAATTAACAACCTCGTTGATGACTACCCCTTGCCTTTCCATATCTTCGATTATTGTTCTTGCCCCGAAAGCGGTACTTTCAATTAGAGCTCGATATATCTCAAAATCTTTAGTTTGTAGACTTTGGCCAATTATAAGGCCTGATAGCATTGGGTCTGATAGAATCGAGCGATTACCATTGTTCCAGTCTAACGCAATCAATCCACTTGAACCAACTTTTAATTTTTCGGCTTCTAGGGTAAGTTCACTATGGGATTTTTTGTTTTTCAAGATAACTTTGACAAACCAGTCGAGTATATCACCGACGGCACTTTGTCCAGCTTCAATTCCATAATAACCAGGTAAAACGGATTCTTCTGCAACACTAGCTACACCCTTAATATTCGATTTACCTGAATTTAAATCGGCCAAAACCAAGTCGCAAGTTGAGGTTCCTATAATTTTAACCAAACTACCATTTTTTATCCCTGATCCGATAGCTCCAGCATGGGCATCTAAAATACCCATACCTACAGGTAAACCTTCAGGCATACCAAACTCTTCGGCCCATTTTTTAGATAAAGTTCCGCTTGTGTTTGCTATGGAAAGAGTCTGTGCAGGTAAGGTTTGTAAAATTCTTAATAAAGAAGAATCTACTTCTTCAATAAACTGTTTATCGGGGAAGCCACCCCATTCTTCATTGTAAAGCCCTTTGTGACCGGCAGCGCAAATATTGCGTTTTACAGTCAAAGCATCATTACAACCAGTCAATATGGCTGGTATAAAATCACTTAATTCTATCCATGTAAATGCCGCATCGAAAACCTTTTCATCTATATTTTTGCAATGAAGTATCTTAGCCCAAAACCATTCGGACGAATAGGCACCACCAATTTTTTCTAGGTATTGAGGTCGGTTTTTAGTAATGGTTTCAGTTATGAATTCTGCCTCTGCATGAGAACTATGGTCTTTCCACATCCAAGCGTAAGCGTTCATGTTATCCTTGAATTCATCCAAGTCAGACAACGGAGACATCTCTCGCGTAACTGGCAGTGGAGTAGATCCAGTTGCATCTACACCTATTCCAGAAACAGAGGCCATCTCTAAACCTAAAACTTTGTTTTGCAACATTGTTTTTTTTAATGCCTTTTTCATTGAAAGGATATAGTCAGCTGGTTTTTGTCTAGCCACGAGATCATTCTCTTGGGAAAGAAATATTCCATGTTCTCCTTCTTCGTATACTTGATCTGTATTGTTTAGAACTTTTCCGGTTTCTAAATCCATGGTTAAGACCCTAACAGCCGTTGAGCCAAAATCTATACCTAAAACGATTTTGTTTTGTGTCATCTATATTAAATGTTACCAGATTAAAAGAAGTATATGTATTGGAATATTAACTATTTATACAAAAATAATTCGAAAAAAATAGAACAAAGGTTAACATAACATCTGTTTGGTGTAAAATACTTTCATTGCTTTTTAATAGAAAAAGATATATTTGACAACGTACTTTTTCTGGATTTGAAATTCAGTAAACAATTATTTATGTGCTTGTTAATTTTAAATTTAAAGCTTCTTATGAGAAACATCTTATTAATTGTAATTATATCTCTTTACTCGGTATTTAAAGTGGTTGCCCAGGCCGACGAAAAAATTGCTTTTGGTCCGTACATTCAACAAATGAATATGAAAGATGCCGTTATTAGCTGGTCTACCTTAGAAGGCGAAGTAATAATTACTGATGAAAATGGAAAAAAAGATACTATACGTAATTACAAACAGCATAAGGTTCAATTGGCGGGGCTAGAGCCGAACACAAAGTATACTTATGATGTACTGAATGATGGTACAGATGAAGGTAAAGGCACATTAATGACTTATCCTGAAAAAGTTGTTCCATTTAATTTTGTTGCTATTGGCGATACACGAAGCAGAAATAATGTACATAAAAAAATTATAGCTCAAGTACAAAAACTGAATCCCAAGTTTATTGTGAATTCAGGGGATTTGGTAGAAAATGGACTATCCATGGGTGACTGGGAATCTTTCTTTGAAGTTAATGAAGACTTTATGCGAAATACACCTTATTATCCAGTGTTGGGAAACCATGAAAAAGATTCACCCTATTATTATGAATTCTTTGACTTACCAAATAATGAGCGCTATTATTATTTTACCGTAGGTGATGCATTGTTTGTGGTGTTGGATAGTGAAGGGTTGCGAACTACCATTCCTGCTTTTACAACAGATAATATGAAAGATGCCTATTGGGAAGAATCTGGGATTGACTATATGAAGACACAAAAAAAGTGGCTTGAAGAAGTGTTGAAATTAAATAGACAAGCGGGATTTGTATTTATTTTTCAGCATTTACCACTTTACAGTGTGAAGAAAAGCCGTGTTGAAGAATCGAAAATGGTGCGTGAATTTTGGGGAGATATTTTTAAAAGACATGGGGTGCAAACATTTATCAATGGGCACGACCATCATTACCACCATGCCTTGGATAATGGAATCCATTTTATTACTTCTGCCGGTGCAGGTGCACCTTTATATGATATTGATGCAGTGCAACCGGAAACAGTTTCCTATAAAAAAATAGAGCATTTTATGAATATAGAGGTGAATGAGAAAAAGGCTATTTTGCATGTAATAGATATTGATGGCAACGAATTTGATACCATAGAAGTTAAAAGAAGAAAAACGAAATAAGGTAATATTAAAAAATTGCCATGATTTTTATTGATAATAACCAAGCCATGAATAGAGTCCTTCTTTAATTAAACATACCGTTTAACGGAAAACGCATAATTAAAAACGTGAAGAAGCAATTATATCCTTTAAAAGGTATCGTGACGGTTTTGAATACCCCTTTTACCGATAAGAATACAATTGATATAAAAGCCTTGAAGCTTAATGTTGCAGAGGCATTAAAAGCTGGAGTCGCAGGTTTTCTAGTTCCAGCAATGGCCGCGGAAGTTTATAAATTATCGGAGCAAGAACGATTGAAGATGGTTGAAGCCGTATTGGAATCTGTGTCTGGCCGAGTACCCGTTATTGCTGGAGCTGGTGAAACGGATCTTTATAAGAGTAAAAAGCTATTGAGGTCTTACTTGAATATGGGATGTACCAATATATTATTTCAAATTCCCTTTCAAACCGAAGCGCAATTTAGAAGGCACTTTATGGAATTGGTCGATCTTGACCCAGAAATGATTATGCTACAAGATTGGGATGCATCGGGTTATGGTCTTAAAGATGAATTGATTTGTGACCTTTTTGAAACAATTGAAGCTTTTCGTTGTCTAAAAATTGAAACCGTTCCAGCGGGTGTGAAATATTCTAGAATTTTGGAATTGACAGAGGGTAGATTGCATATTAGTGGTGGTTGGGCAGTTTCTCAAATGATAGAGGGATTACAAAGGGGAGTACATGCCTTTATGCCTACAGGAATACACTTTATATACACCAAAATTTATAACCTTTTCGAGGGTGGAAAACAAGAAGAAGCTCAGCAATTATTTCTTAAAATCCTTCCTGCCTTGGCATTTTCTAACCAACATTTAGATATATCCATCCATTTTTTTAAACGACTGTTGTTTCGTCAAGGCATCTATACCACTGCAAATGTGAGACAACCAATTTTACCTTTTGACGAAATACATCTAGAAATAGCGGATAGACATATTGCTAAATTACTAGAAATTGAGACCAATTTAAAAGTACGGTCATAACAACAATATTGACCAAAGATTTATTTTAATTAAAACAATCTACAAATGCGAATTACTATACTAAATGTTATTTTACTAATGGGTGCTATTTTTCAATTAAGCGCTCAGAGTGAAGAAGTCGCCATTTCGATACAACCCTATTTACAGGATGCGACCCCCAACTCAATAAAAGTATCATGGGAAACTAACTCGGGCGAGGAAAGCCTTGTGGAATATGGTACAACACCAAAATTGGGTCGAAAAGTTAAAGGGATTGCCTTTGATGTCAATTTTACCAGTGCTCGGATACATGAAGTGAAAATTGAGGGTTTAAAAAGGTTTACGGAGTATTATTATCGTGTTAAAACCGACAAAGCTATATCGGAAATTTTTCAATTTAAGACGCCTCCTTTTGCTAGTGATCATGAATCATTCAATATGGTAGCCATGAGCGATATGCAGATTGATTATAACAATCCTGGAAAATGGGCAGAGGTAGTTAACGATGGGGTTATGCAATATCTTAAAGAGGAAATGAAAGGTAAACTGCCCGATAACTTGGCGTTGGTATTGATTCCTGGAGATCTTGTGGAGAATGGAACAAAATATGACCAATGGAGAAAAGATTTTTTTAACCCTGCTGAGAAGTTGTTCAGTCAGATACCTATTTATCCTGTACTTGGTAATCATGAAAAAAATTCAACATATTACTTTAAATATTTTAGTCTTCCTGAAAACGGTTCACCCGCCTATGCTGAACATTGGTGGTATAAAGACTATGGTAATACTCGAGTAATCGGTTTAAATTCTAATGATGGCTATAGGGATATAAAAGAACAGTATGAATGGTTAGAAAAAGTTTTGGACGATACAGCCAAAAATGAAGATATCGATTTTGTCTTTGCACAATTACATCATCCCTACAAGTCCGAGCTATGGATACCAGGCGAGGAGGAAAGTACCGGTAAAGTTGTTCACCTTTTGGAAGAATTTAGTACCGAAACGGGTAAACCTAGTGTTCACTTCTTTGGTCATACCCACGGGTATTCAAGAGGGCAATCTAAAGAGCATAAGCATCTTTGGGTGAACGTGGCATCAGCTGGCGGTTCTTTAGATAATTGGGGAGAATTTGAAGGAAGAGACTATGATGAATTTACAGTGACTCAAGACCAACATGGTTTTGTAGTGGTCGAGGTGGATGCTAATCCTAATGATCCAAAATTTACGATTAAGCGAATTAGTAGGGGGAATGCAAATGTTGCACGAAATAATGAAATGACCGATAGTATTACCGTGTGGAGAAAAGAGCGAAAACCTCAAATGCCAGAGACTATTTACCCAATTAATGAAGTTGTCGATACCATGGGAATTGTACTAAAAGCTGATAAATTTAAAAGTAACGGCAGTGGAGCTTTTCATGCAGCATCTAATTGGCAGATATCTACCTCCGAAGATTTTTCATCTATTGCGTTTGAAAGCTGGAAACAGTTTGAAAATTGGTATTATTTAGAGAATAGACAGAAATCAGATGATCTTACCGATGAAAAAACCGAACGTTTGAAAGCAAATACAACTTATTTCTGGAGGGTTAGGTATCGTGATCAAAATTTGAATTGGAGCGTTTGGTCTAAAACAGCTACGTTTAAAACTAAAGAGTGAGGAAGCAAATATTAATAAAAAATATGTTTATTAATTATTATAATTCTCAATTATGATAACCACAGTAATTTTTGATATGAATGGGGTTATAACTGATGATGAAGACCTTCATGAATTAGCTACACAAAAAGCTTTTGAAAAAGTTGGATTAACTATTACACCTAATATATATCGTCAATATTGTCTTGGTCGAACTGATGTATCAGCTTTTGTTGATTTAATCAATGATTTTAATTTAAAAAACCAAAAGGTAAGTTCTATTATAACTGTTAAGTCAATCTTGTACCAAGAGCTTATTGCTGATAATTTGAAGATTTATCCTGGGGTAATTAGATTGATTGAAAATCTCTGCTTGAAATATACACTTGCGCTTACGACCAGTTCTACCTTTGAAGAAGTACAGACCGTTGTTAACCAACTGGAAATAGAAAACTGTTTTAAAGTGATAATCAGTTCAAACGATGTTAAAAGAGGTAAGCCTGATCCTGAACCATACTTGTTAACGGCCGAAAAACTTGGAGTATCTAGTGAGAATTGCGCAGTAATTGAAGACTCGGAAAATGGAATACGGTCTGCAATAGCTGCAGGAATGAAGTGTATTGCACTGCCCAATACCGAGAATCGCGATAAACTAACCTTAGCCCATTGCATAGTTGACGAGTATTCTAAGATTACAGATGAATTACTACAGAGCTTATAGGCAGCTTTGTAATGAAACCATCATCTGCTATTTTAAATCTTCAATTACTTTAATAAGTGACTTATAAATGATAGGTCCCGTTTCAGGCCCAAGGGAGTTCCCTTCTCCATAGGTGTCTCTTTCATCATTGTATAAATAGGGTTTTTCAGTGTCCCATTCACTTTTAGGAATAATATATCCGATTTCATCGTTTGAAAGACCTAGATAAAATTTGTATTTATCCTTTATAAAAGCCTGAATCGGTGGAGTTTCAATGGGCTGAATATCAAATTCTCTTCCTTCTGGTGCTTCAACACCACCAAAAACAATTTCTGGGTAAATTTCTCCAGGTATACTAAGAAACATTGCGGGTCCTATTCGTATAGCGCCAACCTCTGTACGTGTCTTAAAATATTCGGGCATGCCCATTTTTATCAACCCTATTCCGCTTGCGATTTTAAATGTGGTATTATCTAATGGTGCAAATATCGTTTTAGCCCTTACCGAGATGTTAGAGGTTATAATCGTATCACCTTTTGTTCTAAGTGCTTCTAATGACATTAGTGCTATTTGGTCACCCAGTGCTTTTGTTTTTTTAAAACTAGGTTCTGAGTAGGCTGTTCCTGTAAAAGGATCCATAATAGAAATTGATGGGTGGGGTGCCATAAGACCACCGATCGCCCCAGTGAAATAAATAGCGACTCCACCTAATCCTTCTTGCATCAGTTGACTGTCATTGTACACCCCATTTTCAATAGCCTCTCGTACATAATGTGGAAAATCTGAACTTATCAATAGATTATGGCTCCAGAGGGTTTCGGGATGGTTTGACCAGTTGATAAGCGTACCCAATGTATTGTCAGTTTCTGCATCCAAGACCTGCATTAAATGAATTCCTGTAGCTTTCACGATAGGTTTCCGGGTATCTTTAATAAGTATGGAATCATTCTCTGTGAGATCTTCAGCAAAGACAAGTTTTGCTGGCCGCAGATTTTTTGCAGCTTCAATTATGGCAGCCACTGTTTGTTCTTTTGCATATTCCATCATTTCTGGATTCACGCCAGAATTAAACATATTTTCTCCCCAAATACCTACTAGGTCATTACTTTCATGTGTATGGGTAGAAGAAAGAAGGGTGTAGTCAATATTCAATTCTTTAGGAATCCGCTTTCTTATATCAATAACATCACCATGTAAAAAACCTATGGCATCCATAGAAATCATTGCAATTCTACTTTTTCCGTCATCTAAAACCATAACACGTGACCAAACATCGTCGTGTACACCTTGAGCAGGCTTAGCGTTGCTCATACCTGCAATCCAAAAGGCATCGAACTTTCCGTTATTATTAATGTCGTTATAAGTATCACCATCGTCCTTGTTGTATTTATTATCGGTATTGGCATCGTTCCAAGTGTCAACAATGGTAGGTGTTATGGGTTTTTTCGCAAAGCCAGCTTGTATGGTGGTGGCATTTTTGTTTTCTAACCTTAAGTCAATCGCATAACCAGGTTGCCTATCTCTCCAGTTATACATAAATATTCCACCAATGACCAAAACGATCAAAAGAATTAGCATGCCTAAAATTTTAAAAAACTTCTTCATAACCTTACTTTCTATAATCGTTTATCGGTCAATGCATTGGACAGCTTAAAGTTCAACTCCATTAAATAATCACCCATACTCGGGCCATACCACCCCATTAATCTGGGTTCGTATGAATCGAAATAATAATACTTTTGTGGTACGATATATCCTAGGTATTGCCCATTAAAACTAGTTAAAGCAGAGGTGTAGCCTTCCAATTCTAAAGCATTTTTTAAATCAATTCCGTATTCTCCGCTAAGTTCATAAGGCATTGCTAACCATATCAAATTATTCAATTTTAATCCCTGTAGATAAATTGGGCCCATCTCAGCCATTAGTTTTTTACTAATTATGGGTGAAACCCGCAATTGGTCTGTAATATAAAAAGCCTGTAGCTTGGGAATTTCCAATTCGCTGGTTATTCTAGTCATAGAAATTACCGAATCATAAGCCATAGTACGTATCAAGGTCTTGGCCGAATCTGCTAATGTTTCACCTATGTACTGGGCCTTATCAAATTTGTCTCCTTCGCCTTTGTTTGAATGACTACCCACTGTGCCTGCAAAGAATAGTGCTAAATCAATAGTGTCAGATTCAAGACTTCTTTGAAAGTAACCAGGGTAATCTGCACTATACGCATCGTTCCAAGTTCCAATGGTAGTGGCATGAGCACCAAATATTCCAATAACTGCCTTTCTACCGTTGTTTTGTACAAAAGATATCAGGTTCAATTTATCGTTAAGTCTACCTGTTTCGCCAATTATACGGTTACGTATCAAATTAGGTGTTTTTATATACCCATTTGAGAATTTTGAAGGTTTTTCATCTATAAGGGCATTAAGAACAAGTTGTGTGAATTTTTTGCTCAGCCATTCCACAACTTCAGGTTGAAATTCACCACCGAAACTTTTACCCACGAAACCTGGAATACAATTTCCGATACTAGAATGGGTATGGGTGGCGCCAAAAAATAATTGTTTTCTGTCTATTCTTCCTTTTAAATTTTCGGCAACTTTTAATACTACCAATTCAGGAATAATGACCATATCAGCACTAATAAATACTACCTCTTCACCTTCGACATTGAGGGCTACCGCCTTAGCGAAAATTGAATCGTGAACTCTTTTCGCTATTTGTCCGCTGCCATTGCCAGCCATTTTTATAGCATTGAACTCCCCTTTGGAGGGGTCTGGTTGGTCTTTTACAATTTTTGGCGTAATATTGATTTTTGCGAATCCTGCCAATAACTCACCTTTCGACACTTTAATATCTTGAACTGCAGAATCCATTTTTTGAATGGTATTCTTGTAGTAGGTTGTTTCAAAATAAGGGGTAGTATCAATCGTATTGGTAGAAAAATAAAATATGAGCAACAGTATAAGTGCTAGTACACCTAGTACTCGAAATAACCTTCGCTGCCATTTTTTTGTTCGCATTTATTGCAATTTAGTAGGGTCTAAAACTATATATTTTACTGTTTTTCGATTCCAAGTATAAACTAGATGTATTTTACCGTCTTCTGCTTGAATAACGGTTGGATACGAATATTCTTCACCTTCTTTGTCTGTGTTTTCTCTTAACGGTTCTAAGTCAAGAACGCGTTTCCAGTTCTTTCCATTGGTAGATAGCGCAATACTTAATGGCACACGATCTCCCCAGTTTTTACCTGTTGGATTGTACACTAAAAACTGTCGGCCGTCTTTCAAAGTAACTCCATCTACTCCTGAATTCGGATTTGGAAGAGAAGTTGCGTCCATTTCATCCCAAGTTTCTCCATTGTCCGTCGACCAATTTTCACTTATCACATCATTTTTAGTTCGGCTCAACAATTGTAGTTTTCCATTACCGTAGTTTAAAACTACTGGTTGAATGGCCCCGAATTTTTTCGGATCGTTTAATGGCCCTGAGCTTGTCCATGTCTTTGCACTATCTCTACTTGTTTCTATATGAATGCTCCAGTCCCCATCTGTAGTTTCATTACTTGATGGCGAAAGTATGACCCCATTAGCCAATTGAATTGGTTGATTTTTAATTGGTCCCAGTATACCATCTTTTAATAGGGTAGGTTCTGACCAAGTTTCACCATCATCAATAGAAGTCATTTGAAGACCCCACCATTCTTGCGGGCTAGGCCCAACTTTATAAAATAGATATAAAGGTTCTCCTTTAGGTTTGAACAGAACTGGGTTCCAGCATGGGTATTGAGTGCCATCTGTTTGTATTCCGTTTACAACTTCTTTGGGAGTAGACCAGCTGCCATCGATTTTTCGAGAAACCCATATGCCTACATCTTTATTTTTTTCTTCAGTACCTCCAAACCAAGAAGCGACAACTACACTATTACTTACTTCAACTGTAGATGCGTGGCATTCAGGAGTCAAAGCATCTTCTAGTTCGTAGATGAATTCTTGAGTAACCACTGCTGGATGGATAATAGGCATAACTTCAGGTAGTTGAAATGCTTTTTCCTTGCAAGAAAAAAGAGTGACTAAAATAGCAAATAAAAAAGCTGTTCTCATAAGGGTGAATTTAATATTGGTAGTTATTATGTTTTGGTCGATTGTTTAATTATTGGATCCCGAATATTTTCTGGTAAAAATAATTACAGTAGCTGATATATACATCAAAAGGCCATAAATAGCAGGCACTATTGAAAATTCAGCATTGTTCAATGCTATAGTTGCTAAGGTTATAGCTAGTGTTGCATTTTGTATACCTGTTTCAATAGAAATACTTATTGCTTGTTTTTTGTTCAATTTGAATAGTATGGCTAAAGTAAAACCAATTGTCATAGTACAAACATTTAGTAAAATAGCTGGAAGGCCTGCTTCATTTAAATAGGTCATTAGTACATCTCGAATACTAATTGTAATTCCTACGACTACTAAGATGAATATTATTGCAGATATGATTTTTACTGGTTTTTCCATTCGTGAGGCAAATCTTTCAAATCTATGTTTCACCCACATACCAAAGCTAACAGGAATTAGTACAATTACCATTAGTTGTTTGATCATGGTAGGGGCATCAACACTGATAATTTGACTTTCATTTGAAAATTCTTCTATTGCAAACTGAACAATTATCGGTATGGTGAAAATGGTAAGGATACTAGCTACAGCAGTTAGTGATACTGATAATGCTAAATCCCCCTTAGCTAAAAATGTTAACATGTTAGAAGTTGGCCCACCGGGGCATGCTGACAAAAGCATAATACCTATTGCAATTGTAGGTGAAAGGTTCAAAGTTGTAGCAATAATAAAACCAATTAATGGTAAGACTAAAATTTGACAACAAAGACCTATGATTATCGCTTTCGGATAAATAAATATGCGTTTAAAATCAGATAGGGTCAAAGACAATCCCATGCCGAACATAATTATAATCAACGAAATAGCTAGAATGATTCCTGTAGTAGAATTCATTTTTTAAGTGTTAGAAATTAAGCGTTTACCTACAAAGAAACCCAATAAAACAATAGCCTGTTAATGCTATCTTATTTGTTATACATCATATTTTATCATTTCAACGTATTAAAACGTTCCATGATTTCTTGCCAATTGGTAAAGATGATTCCTTCATTTTTTAAGAATTCGATTAGGTCTGGATCAGAGAACATCTGCGATTCCCAAGATCTTTGTTGCCATGAATTGGTAATGGTTTTTAAATTATCGGTTAATTCAGATGGATGAAAAATGATTTCAGTTAGCCCTGAATCCAAACCTTGAATTAGTGTTTTGAAATTTTCAATTTTATTTTCATAGGTTTTTCCATTGGGCGCGCTGGTAAAGTAGTCTAGTTTTGGAAGCGAATAAGCTTCCGACATTTTTACAACGCTATCATCCATAGGATACCCTTTGCTTCTAAACTCTGCCAATACTTTCGGGTTTGATATATCAATAATATTGGCGGGAATACCATATTCTTCAGCTACTTTCATATATGCTTTTACATAACTTGGATGTCCGAATAGGGTACCCATATGAGTATCGATATGGGTAGGTTTATGACCCCAAGCAATAGATTGTTCAATCTGTGCCCGTATTTCTTTTTCAACCTCTTCGGCGGAAGCGTGCTCTACCACTTGAGGCACCTCATGCCACATTTTTTTATCTTCATCTAAAAGACCAGGTACTTCTGCAGCGTTACTGACCGTTCCCCATCTGTAGGTTTTCCATTCACTGGTTAATGTTAGGTGTAAACCAATATCGAGATTTGGCCGGTTGTTGGCCCAAGTAATGAATTCTTGTGCACTAGGACAGGGAATCATAACTGCGGCAGATTGAATAACCCCTTCCGTTAATTGCCTTTTTGCGGACATATTGGCTTCGGGACACATGCCTATATCATCTGCATGAAGGATGATTACTTTTTTAATTGCTGGCCAACCTAGCTTTTCGGCCCAAGTGTTTGGTTCTTCACTAGTCATTTCAATATTGTTTGAAACGATTTCCTGTTCAGTATCTTTTTTCTTCTTTTCTGAACAACTTCCTAAAAATAAAGGTAAACACAGCGCTAACGTCAATTTATTTACAAATGAATTTTTCATGTTTTATAGATTATAAGTTTTTATTGAACCATTTAAGGCCATCGCCATAAATTGTGTCTAACGGGGCATCTCTATGTTTGGCATTATACCAAATAATCTTCTTAGGTTCTTCTGCTTTATTAAATAATAACTTGCTCATAGTAGGAGGTACTATTTCATCATTTTTGGCGTTCAGCATCAAAAAAGGGCGAGGTGAAATTTGAGATACAAAATTTAAAGGCTCAATAATGCTTACAAAGTCTTTTGCATCTTTAGAAAAGGCATTTTGTTCGTAAAGTAAATTGAGTTGTCCGCCTGCAAGTGCTACAATAGGTACTTTTATACGCTCATCTACACCGCAAAAAATAGTGCCGATAATTCCTCCAAGACTAATACCATAATATCCAATTCTTTTTGAATCTAATTCTTTTCTGGTTTCAATGAAATCAATTGTTCGTCTTAGGTCAAAAACGGTTTGACTTATGATACTACGCGACCAATACTTATAAGATCCAGTTAAATCAAAGTCAAAAACTTCTCCTTTTCGATCACCGTGATCACCAATATCAATACGCATTACGGCATAGCCATTCTTTAAAAATAAATCATTTCCGAACTCCACATAATCTACGGCCTTGTGATCACCTAAACCATGCATTAAAATAATTACCGGTAATGGACCGGTGACATTTTTAGGAAGACTTAAAAGACCAGTAACTTTTCTATCGTTAACACTAGTATATTTAACGTATAATAATTTAAAACTGGTGGTGTCTATCAATATCTCGACAGAATCACTTAAAGGTATTGCCTGATCATATTCATAATATCTTATAACCGGTAAACTTTCTTGGGTACCGCTAAAAATTTTTAAAATCGCAAAGCCGAATATCCCTATTAAGGTTATTACTATGAGCCAATTCCGTTTTTTTTTAGAGAACTTCATCATCATCAGCTAGGTATACACGTGTACTTTTGGTATATGTGCCTCCATTGGGATCATCATATTCAAAATCAATGTAAAATGCTTTATATCCTTTTTTAGGAAAAAGAATTTTCTCAATGACTTCGCCATTACTAGATATATTTATTTTGGTAGAAATCCATTCTTCATCCCTGAAATTCCGATCATCAGAATCGGCCAGCCACAAATAACTAGCTTTAAGGTTTTTAGAATGAGAATCTACTGTTAGAGTTGCAGATGTTTTATCGGTGACCAGTTCATATTCTAAATCTGCATATGGTTGTTTCGACAAAGTTTGGCCCCAGAATGCACTCAAAGCTTTTAACGCTTTTTCCCCTCCATCAAGATTGTGACCGGCATTGGGTGTGTAATGAATGTAATTTTCACCTGGTATTTCTTTTATATAATTTTTTATGGCATCAATTGGCCAGTATTCATCGTTGGTTCCGATAAATATTAATTTAGGCATAGTAAGTTTCTCTTTATAAGAATAAGGATCTATCATTTGCGTAAGTGCATTTCCCTCGGGAGTACTTACTGCCTGAGGAATTTCTAAATTTGTATAGTCTTGAATTTGAATACTATATTCATTCCAAGCTGTCAATTGATAATCAAGACTCACTGGCATATTCAGCACATCAATTACCATGGGCCCAATGGCTTCTACTCTTTTGTCACTAGCACCTGTGAGCCAGGTAGTCCAACCTCTTTTCGAGGCTCCAGAAACGGTAAATCGGGTGATGTCTTTGTTTAATTCTTTCTTAGAAAATTCTTGTATAGCATCCATGCCTTTCACAGCACTTTTAACCATCGGGAATAGTAAGGGCCATGTATAATCCTTATCATTTTTGAAATTATGAAGCGTAAACGATATAAGTTGATCTTCTACCAAATCATCTTCGTATAAAGGTTGCATGGGTACTTGTCTTAAGACTGCTACAATAGCACTGTTTTTCTGTGCAATCTTAGCCATAGGAGCCGATTCTCTACCTTCTTTTTCTTTCGTTTTCCAATTGGGCATGCCATTTGTTAAACTACCTCCAGTAATGAATAATAACGCTCCATCATAGGTAATCGTTTTTGGTACAAATAGGGTCAATTGATGTTTCCAAGTGTGTTCTCTCCATTTTTGAGAAGTAAGTAATAGGTCATATGCTTTAACCCCTTCCAATTCAAAAGTATCTTTTAGTTCCCATTGATACGCATTATCTTCTGTCCTTAAGTAATTTTCCAACGCATTGCTGGGAGTGACTTCAAAAGGTACTGTCGAGGTACCATTTACGGTTAAGTCTTTATTTTGCTTTGAATTATCTTTGCAAGAAGAGCAAATTAATAAGACAAATATTGGGATTAGGATCAAATATCTTCTCATAATATAAAAGTTAAGTTTTTTAAATATTCTTATTTCTCTGGTTTTGGATTGTTATTGATTAAATCTAAAAGTTCTGATGTAAGTATTTCTGCTGTATTCTCACCTAAGCTTGTACGACTGACGTATTTATATCTCTTAAAACTATCAAAGTCTTCTTTGGTAAGGATATATCCAAAAGCGTCGTTGGTAAGTCCAAAAAGGAAAGGATGTGCTGTTGGCATTTTTCTTTTCAAGTAATAACCAATATTAGGAAGAGCTTCACCTGGTATGGTAAGAATTTGTGCGGTTCCTATATTTAAAAGGTTTAGAGTGGTGCTAATAGAATTTCCATCGGATAATTCCTTAGTTAATGGTGAATGTTTAATAACAAATTTCAATATTTCAGACTCGATTGGAAAAGTAACCTTTTTGTGTGCACAATATATAGTTGCGTTTGTTTGAATGGGGGCATCCTTTACGATGCGAAGGGCCTCATCTGCCAATAGGTTACCGATTCTCTTACATTCTTCCCAGTCGTTCGCTTCATTACCGTTATCTAATCGGGTATCTGCAGTAATCATTCCGCCTTGGGCACCATTCATGAAAATCGCCATTCCATCTGTTTTTTCTTCTATGCGATCATAAAGAGGACCTATCAAATCTGGACTTAAGATTCCTTGATTATTGCCGATTACTTCTGGGTGAATAGCATAATTCACTAAAGTAACAATTGGTTTTCCTTTATTTTCCCCTTGGGTACCTATCGCTTGTATTACACCACAACGAGGATCATAAAGTTCTGGGGCGTAGTAGTTATATGCAATTTTACCTTCGGCATTACCAACAGCTATCTTTAATTGTGCAGGCTCGCATTTACGCAAAGCTTCGTTTACCGTATCTGCAATTTGAATGACACACCAATCAAGGTATTCAAGATCTGCGCCATGTTGTCCCGTTTCATCGGGAAATGCATAGGCATCGGGGGCACTATGTGTATGGGTTGCACCTATAAGTATATTATCAAAAGGAATATCTTTTATAAGCTTTCTTGATTTGTCGCCAAGTGCACTTGGCCACCCTAAATTATCAATATTAACAATGGCGATTTTTTCATTCCCTTTCTCAATTACCATAGCTCTTACAAAAAGATCGCCATTTTTTTCGGTTGCCATTTTTGGAGTTCCAACTCCACCCGAAACTGAAATAAGGGGATTAGGGGTAATAATGCGCTTGGCCGACCCTACTTTTAATTCTTGAGCATTGTTTGTTATTGAAAATAGGAATGATAGTATTAAAAATGACAAGTTGGTAAGTCGAGTAAAATAAGGGCTATTTCTCATACATGAGTAGATCTTAATGTTGAAATCGTATTATTTGTCATTCGTTACAAAAACTATATCGCACAGCAAAATTATATGTAAATAAATTAACTTAGGGTTAAGATATATTATGAAATTAATAACATAATTGAAATAAACTGTGAATTTAATATCTAGTTTTGGTTTTGGTCAACGATAGTTTAATCATAATGTGAGTTGGAATTGAACAACCAATGAAATAAAATTTAAATAACCCAGGCTTAAAATTAATAACGCGAGAATAATCCAGTTTTGTGCTGGTAAAAATCCACAGCTTATGAGAAATAGATACACATACTTTTTTTCGGCAATTCTTTTATCAGTGTTACTGACATTTATGTCATGTGATTCAGATGATAATTCTATTGACGTTGTTATTCCGTTAACAGCGGATATTTTTCATTCCGTAAATGGAAAAAAAGTTGATTTTCAAGGATTAACCAATAATGCTGTCTCTTGGTCATGGGACTTTGGTGATGGAACAACGAGTACCGATAAGAACCCGTTACATTCATATAGTGAAGGAGGATATTATGTAGCCACCTTAACGGCCACAGATGAAAGTGGAGGTGTAGAGACTGCAGAAATTAACTTAGCAATAGATTTAACTCCTTACGCTTTACTAGTTGGAAATCAAACAAAGCCTGATTACCAGGGCAAAACATGGAAAATTAAAAGTGCTCATTCTAACAATGATTATTTTGCTAATGCTGACGCTTCACTATCACCTTTTGATGGAGCTCCAAATCCATTGCCTTCGGGAATATTCGGGGCCGGACTAGGAATGCCTGAAGTGTATGAGGATGAATACACTTTCTATTTTGATGGTACTTATGAGCATGATGTAAAAGGTGATGGAGGCGCATTTAGTGGACTTGTTTATCAGTTTGTTACAACGGGAGGGGCTGGAATCTTAAACGACGGTGGTTCTGATTTCGGACTTTGTACTGGAGTTTATACGCCTGATGCGAGCGCTACTTTTACCTATGTCGAAAATGAAAATTTTCAAGTTTCATCTGTATATGGGCCTGGTGGTTCTCTAACCTATAATGGTGTTAGTACACTAGACTTTTCAGGAACTGAGTTTGTAGGATTTCTAGATTTTGAAAGAAAAGTAATTATTCAAGATATAACAGATAGTGCCATGCGATTGGTAATGTTTATGGCTGCCTCTCCAGATTATATTGGCATAAATACAAATGCCATCGTACTGACATTTGAAGTAGTAAATTGAATCTGACTTATTGAGATAAACCAAAAAATAACCAATACAATATCAATTATGGATACCAATTATTTTCAAATTAATATTAAAAGGTTCGCTATAGCCTTTCTTTCTTTGCTTTTGTTATTGGTGTGTTCCACTATAAACGCACAAAATACAAATTTTGAGGTTTCAGGAACAATAACTTCTTCTGAGGATAATGTGCCTTTACCAGGTGTTAGTATCGTTTTAAAAGGAACAACTTCTGGGGTAACTACTGATTTTGATGGAAATTATAATGTAAAAGTTCCAAATGGAAACGGCACTTTAATATTCTCATATATTGGATTTCAAACACGCGAAATTTCAGTCAATAATAAATCAACAATTAATGTTTCTTTAGAAGTTGATGCTCAAGCGCTAGATGAAGTTGTAGTAACTGCTTTAGGTATAAAAAGAGAAGATAAGTCTTTAGGATATTCTGTAGAAAATGTTGCTGCAGAAGAATTGACTAGGGTCGCGCAAGAAAACGTTCTAAACTCGCTGTCAGGAAAAGTTGCGGGGGTAACCCTCAACAGTACAGGTGGTACGGGTTCATCTGTAAGTATGGTTATTAGGGGGGCTATTTCGTTAAGCTCCGATAATCAACCCCTATTTGTTGTAGATGGCGTGCCTATTGCCAATTCACTGAATAATATAGGTGGTTTTGGGGATAGAAACCCGGTAGATTATGGAAATGCCATCTCAGATTTAGACCCACAAAGTATAGAAAATGTTTCCATATTAAAAGGCCCTAGTGCCGCAGCACTTTATGGATCACGTGCAGGTAATGGAGTGGTGTTGATTACTACCAAAAAGGGAAAGGACAATCAAAAGATGAAGGTTAACTTTACCTCTAACACAGTTTTTGATATTCCTTACAAATACATAGATACACAATCTGAATATGCGTCAGGTTATTTTTCATATTCTCCACAGTCTCAGGGTGGTAGTTATATTATGCCTGATGTTATTCCTCAAGGCGGTAATGGTGGTCCGGGATTAGATCGCGGATATTTTGCAGTGCAATGGAATTCTCCTCTGGATGCAAATGGGAACCCGATTCCGACGGAATTAAAAGCATATCCGAACAACATTAAGGAGTTTGTTCAAAATGGAATAACCACAACAAATAGCATGTCGGTTTCCAATAGTACAGAGTTTATGAATTATAGGTTGGGGGTTACAAACATGAACAATTCCGGCATAATTCCAAATTCAGACCTTAAGAGGAATAGTTTTTCTCTATCTGCATCTTCGAATTTAGATGATAAATTTACTGTAAGTACCAATTTGAATGTAGTACATAGTTATGCCGATAATCGTCCTGCATCAAACAGAGGTACCAATCCTTTAGAGGCTGCATATAATGTACCTGCCAACATAAATATTTTAGATGTTAAGGATTATAAATTACCAGGAACGGATGTCTTTAACTTTTCTAACGATTACCCAAACCCTTGGTTTTTGGCAAATGAGGTGAATAATAGTTTTTCAAGATTTCGAGTATATGGCAACTTGGCTTTAGATTGGCAAATTTCGCCTGAGTTTAATATAAGAAGTAGTTATAATTTAAATAGCTACAATCAAACGCAAGAAACAAAAATGGCTCCTGGCTATAGTCGTGAATCTAATAATGGTACTTATGGTATAGGAACTACAGATGGTCTTGAGACTAATATAGATATATTGGCTTCTTTTACTAAAAAATGGGGAGATTTTGATATGACACTTTCAGGTGGTGGAAACTTAATGTACCAAAAAAACAAAGGCCTTAGCAATTCGGCGGCCTCTCGAGCCGGATTAATAGTCCCTAACTTGTTTACGGTTGATAACATAGCTGCAAGCTCTCTTGTATACTCTAGTTTTAGTAGTGAAAGAGCTATAAATAGTGTATATGGATTAGCAAATTTCGGATATAAGGGAATGTTATATTTAGATGTAACAGCCAGAAATGATTGGTCTAGTACATTACCGGTAGATAATCGTTCATACTTCTACCCTTCAGCTTCTTTGAGCTTTTTGGTTAGTGAATTAGTAGATATCCCGAAAGTAGATTTGTTTAAACTTAGAGGAGGTTGGGCACGTGTAGGTAATGATACCAATCCTTTTCAATTGGGTGCTTATTATAATAATGCGGGACAATGGGACAATGCTATTCTATATTCAGCGAGTAGTGGATTAAATACTCCTGGTCTTGAACCAGAAGAGGCTACTTCTAAGGAATTTGGAGTCGATTTAACGATGTTTAAAAACAGATTTCGATTTGAAGGAACTTACTATACGGTAGAGAATAGAAATCAGATTGTACCAAATATTCCTATTCCAGGCTCATCAGGTTATAGCAGTGTTAGTATCAACGCTGGGGTTTTAGAGAGTAAAGGATATGAACTTTCTCTTGGTTTTACTCCAATTCGTACTGAGAATTGGAATTGGGACTTGAACGTAAACTATACGACAAATGAATCTAAAATTTTAGGTTTGGCAGACGGTGTAGATTATATCGAATTTTGGAGTGAGAATAAAAGTGTCTCTAGAGGATATGTTGCCAATTCAGCAACTGGGGAAGATGGGTTGGTAGGTAATATTTACTCTCCAAAAATTAAAAGGGTAACCGATGTCAATTCACCTTATTATAATTATCCGCTTATTGGTCAAGGAGAGGATGCTGAGTGGTTGGCACAAGAAGAACGCGTAAAGGTTGGTAATTACAATCCTGACTTTGTTATGGGTTTACAATCTAGTTTGTCGTATAAAAACTTCACATTGAACATGACTTTTGATTGGCGTTCTGGAGGACAATATATGTCACAGACCTCGAGATACCTTGTAGAAGATGGCTATGGTCAAAACGTTTTAGATAGATTAGATAATCCTGGTATTGCGGAAGCAGGTCCTGAACTTAAACAATGGGTACTAGACCATGCAGATGAATATCTTTATGGCGAAAATTTTCGTTCAATTGGTGGACCCCCTGGAAATGGAGGATTTGCAGAAGATTTAGGTGGAAGTGTGGTCTATGATGGAATTTTTAATGCAGGTGTAGTAGGTGAGCATGACGAAGATGGAAATTTTATTTTGGACTATGAAAATTTAGGTGAGGTAGGTACTAATTTTATTCCTTTCTCGGTGGCAAACCCGTGGGATTTCGGAACACCCCATATGTATGATGCAGATTTCATAAAGCTTCGTGAAATTTCTTTGGGCTATGATTTACCAGGAAAATATTTAGAAAGAATTGGTATCGATAATCTAAACTTCGCTATTTATAGTAGAAATATAATGCTTTGGACTAAGGACTCCGCTTTTGGAATTGATCCAGAAAGAGCTTTTCAAGCCGAATCAAGCAAGGACAATAGAGGTACTCAGTTCAAGCAAGGAGTTGAACGTTATAACGTAGAACCTTGGTTGGTGCCAATAGGAATTAAGATTGCTGTAACATTTTAAAAATTTAAACTGAAATCGTGATGAATCAAATAAAAAATAAATTTACCATAGTGGTTTTAGGTCTTTTAGTATTGGTTTCGTGCCATGGTCTAGAAGAATTGAATGAAAATCCAGATAAAATTGGATCTGATAATGTGGATCCCAATCTTCTAGTGCCAACTGTTATTAATGGTGTTGGTAAAACAGTAGTGGGCCTGGGTTTTGGTGATTTGGCAGGTGTAATGCAGCATACCCAAAAAGATGGATGGTCCAGCGGGCACAATGCTTATGATTGGAGTAACGATTCCCATAGTTGGAATGGCTATTACTCATTATTAATCAATGACAAGACCTTAATTGAAAAAGCAGAAACTGATAATTTAGATTTTCATCGCGGTGTAGGTTTAATAATGAAGTCTTACCTATTCGGACTTCTAACTGATTTATGGGGTGATGCACCTTATACCAATGCACTAAGAGGTGACGAGGGAGCAGAATTTTTTGATGCAACCTTTGATGGTCAAGAAACAATATATGAAGGCATTCAAGCCGATTTAGAAATAGCAAATGGTTTATTGTCTAAAAGTCAAGATTCTTATTTCAGTATTAATGAAACCCAAGATATTCTTTATGGTGGTGATGTTGCCAAATGGAGAAAGTTTGCCAATTCACTCTCTTTACGATATTATATGAGATTATCTGCCAAGAAACCTGGTCTTGCAGAACAGGGAATTAAAAAGATTCTTTCAAATTCTTCACAATTCCCCTTGATCTTGAGTGCAGAGGATGATGCCAATATGGCTTATGTAGGTAACACCAATAGCGATTCGTGGCCTACAAATACAAAATTTGACACTGATCCTCAAGGAGCTTATTTTAGAATAAAAATGGCTGCTACACTAGTTGAAGCCATGCAAGGTCTTGAAGACCCAAGATTAGGGGTTTGGGCGAATAAAATTGAACAACCATTAGTTTTAGATGTTTCAGATTATGTAGATGAAAGTACAGGTGAAAGGCATGTTTCACAAGCTTCAGTTGATGCTTATACAAACACGGTTGGATATCCGGTAAATTATGACAAGGAGTTTGTTGGTCTTCCAACAGCTATGACTTTCGGCGCGGCTTATAATTTAAGTGAAAATGTGAATCAGGGTTCATTTAATCTTCATGTGTCTCAGTTGAATGATATTTATAAAGAGGCTAGTGGTGATTTATTACAGGCACGCTTAATTTCGGCTGCTGAAGTGAACTTTATTATTGCAGAGGCCGCTTTTAAAGGATGGACCTCAGGTTCGGCAGAACAATATTATAATGAAGGAATCAAACAATCGTTAAATGCATGGGGAGTAGGGGATAGTTATGGAGATTATATTTCAGGATCTGCGGCGTATAGTGGTTTTGAGGATATAATTACTCAAAAATGGATAGCTAGCTGGTCTTCAGCAACAGAGGCTTGGTTTGACTATAGAAGGACTGGACTTCCTGAGCTACAAACTGGACCCGCAAGCAAGCGTCCAGCTTTACCTTTACGATTTTATTATCATATTAATGAAATTGATAATAATTCAAATTCTACAGAGGCGATTGACAAGCTTGAACCTACACAATACAAAGGTGATGATGTTAGTAATAATAGTGCATGGTCAAAAATGTGGCTGTTGCAGGGAACCAATAAACCGTATTAGTATTTAATATTTAGAGTTAGCTAGGTTTTAGAAAAAGAGACTTGAAATTTAAAAAGTCTCTTTTTTGTATATCTTGATTTTGAATTATATCTGGTGTCAACTGTTCTTAAAAAATGCTGAGAAACTCATTTAAGATAGCGCTAATTGTATTTTAAGGGGCTTCTATTTAATTCTTAATCGTTTGAATTTTAGTGCTTATTTGGCGAATATTATTGAATTGTTTTAGTGCAATTTAATGGATAAATCACGATCGTATAACTCAAGTCCTACTGGGGTAAAATATGATGTGTTTCTTACAAAATTGTAGTGGTTTTGAGGATTATTTTAATGTTAATTTGTAGGAATACTTATAAAAGATACTTATGAAATTGCCCTTAAAAGGTATAATTCCACCAATGGTTACTCCGTTACTTGAGAATATGGAGTTAGACTTAAATGGGCTGAATAAATTAATTGAACATTTAATACAAGGCGGTGTTCATGGAATATTTTTATTAGGTACTAATGGGGAAGGGCCAAGTTTAAGCTATCCTATTAGAAAACAACTTATACTTGAGGCATGTAAAATCGTAAACAAGAGAGTGACTGTTTTAGTGAATATTACAGATTCTTCTATAGATTCAGCATTGGAAATAGCTGAATACGCCAAATTATCAGGTGCCGATGCCTTAGTTGTTGCACCACCTTATTATTTTCCTATTTCTCAGGAAGAAATGATAGACTATTTAGAGGTATTAGCTCCGAAATTACCGCTTCCATTCTTAATATATGATATTCCAAGTTGCACGAAACTTCATCTTTCTATAAAGACAATAAAAAGAGCAAAAGAACTTGGTGCAATTGGTGTAAAAGATAGTTCTGGTGATATGGGTGCATTTTATCAAATCATTGAAGAGTTTAAAGAATCCTCTGATTTTTCTATTATTGCGGGGGCAGAAATATTTCTGTCCGATACTATCTTGAACGGAGGTCACGGAGCAGTAGCTGGAGGTGCTAATCTTTTTCCAAGGTTGTTCGTAGAACTATATGAAGCTTCTTGTGCAAAGGATTTTGAAAAAATAAAATTGCTTAGGGAAAGTATTATCAAAATGCACAGTACTCTTTACAATTTAGGAAGTACTTCCACCAAAAGTATTAGGGCCATAAAATGTGCATTGAGTATTCTGGGCATATGTTCTGACCATATGGCTCAACCACTTAGTAGATTTGGAGAGAAAAATCGTGAGAAAATTAGAGAATATTTGGGTGAATTTGAATATGACGGGCATTATAAGGTGGTGCTTTAGGTTTTGTTCGCAATAAAATGAATCTAATGAGAAGGGAGAAGATTGAAAATTTCATAGTAGTTGCTTCTATTCTTCTCATAATAGTCTTAACAACATTCTTCCATTTTGAAATTTACTTTGAAAATGCCTTAACTAATTTACCTGATGCAAATTTTGGGGTACGTATTTCTATATGGAGATATATTTTTGAACCAGTTTTAGGTATTTTGCTCTTTTTTAATAGATCTATCTATCCGTTAAAGGAGTTGCCTTTGGCATTAATTTGGATTATAATACTATATCTTTTATTTGGGGTCATACAAGCATATAAAAAGAGGGATGGCAGTAAAAAAGTATTAATAAAAAAGCTGTCGAACATACCTTTGCTTTTAGGAATCTGTTTCTCAATTTTCGCATTGATATTGTTTATTCCGTTACCGAATAATACCATTGTTAATCACTCCAAAAACTCAGTTTTAGTAACTACACACGCGCATACCGAATACAGTCATGACGGGCTAATATCCCAAGAAGCAATGTGGAGATGGCACAAAAAAAATGGATTTGATGCTTTTTTTATCTCTGATCATGCAAATCATAAAAAGACCCTACAATTTTCTCAGGCCCAAAGAAATGGAGAATTTGAAATAGCACCATTGATTATAGTAGGTCAAGAACATTCTGGCACTAACCATATGAGCTTGCTAGGTCTCAATGGTAAATTCGATACAAAGGAAATGTCAGACAAAGCCGTGATTGATTCTGTACATCAGTATGGCGGTGCGGTAATTATTAATCATTGGTTTGATGGTAAAGGTAAGGAGAAAGAGTTCTACCGAGATTTAGGGGTCGACGGCTTTGAAGTTGAAAATGTAGGAAGTGATCTTTACTATAATCGTGAAATTTTTGAAGAACTCAAAAAGTTTTGTAAAGCAAATAATTTGACCATGATTGGGGGACTTGATTTTCATGGATATGGCAGAGCATGCTCCATTTATAATGCACTCGAAATTCCTAATTGGAAGTCTATGAAGCCTACTGAGAAAGAACGGGCCATTTTAGGGATTTTCAAAAAAGGTCAACAAGATAAAATTGCGATCTTAATGTATAAAGATCGAGATTATTATTCCGATGCTAATTTGATTTTTAGACCCTATTTGACTTTAATAAATTACTTCAGAACATTGAATTTTATTCAAATCATTTCATGGATTGTTTGGATACTTTTATTTCAGTTTAGCAAGAAGCGAATAAAGAAGAACCACTTCAATTCAGATAAAATGATTGTGGTGGTTGCAGGATTTTGTGTTGTGTTTCTACTGAGTCTATCAATAGTGTATTATTTCAATGGGGAGGCCGTGAAAGGGTATAGTAAAGTATATTTTGAATACTTTAGTATTCTAGGCATTATAGGTATCATTCTTGCCATTTTTGTTTTTCTTTTGACTTATTTACGTTTCTTCAAAAAATCACTTTCTAATCATAATCGATGAGAAGAAAAGGTTTAAAAATAATATTAGGTTCATTTCTGTCAATAGGAATATGCACCTATTTTTATTGGTTTCTACCGGTATGGGGTATACCTTTTAATGCACAGCGACATGGAAATCCTCCGCTTACACCTGCTTGGGCTTTGGAATGTTGGCTTTGGGAAGACGATGTGAATACTTCTGAATATGTAGATGAATTATTGGCAGGATATAAAGAGCATGACATTCCTGTACGTACTATTTTATTAGATAGTCCTTGGTCAATGCGATATAATGATTTTGAGGTCGATACCACCCGATATAAAAAGCCGAAGGTCTGGTTTAATAACCTTGAAGATGAAGGATATCGGGTTGTACTATGGATGACATCTATGGTAGACAGTTTTAGCAAGGATTCGCAAATCAAAGAAAATGCAGAATGGTACAAACGAATACAGGATAAAGGATTTTTAGCAGAACCTTCTTCACCTATAGAATGGTGGAAAGGCAAAGGTGGTTTCATTGATTATTCAAATTCAGAAGCCATGAAGTGGTGGCATGGGCTACAGCAACAAGTTTATGATTTGGGTATTGATGGTTGGAAACTTGATGGTACTGCTACGTTATTTAGACAGCAGTGGGGACCTATACCTTTTTTTTATAAAAAAACAGCATCGGGGTTGATGACAACTAGAAACTATATGGATCATTACTATCGAGATGAATATAAATATGGGTTGACTCAGAATGCTGAATTTGTGACACTCACTCGTGCGATAGATCGAGGTTTTCATCCAGAGGGTTTCGCCCCTATTGATGCTTCACCGGTAAACTGGGTTGGTGATCAAAAGCATGAATGGGTAACGAGTGATATGCTAAGGAAAAACGAGAATACTATAAAAGATATAGCATTAAAAGGTGTTCAAGGGTTTGAGTCTGCCATCGAAAATGTTCTGAAAAGTGCTGATTTGGGGTATAATGTTATTGGTTCTGATATTGGAGGTTTCTCTGGGAGTACTATTCCGCCTCGACTTTATATTAGATGGACACAATTCTCAGCATTTTGTGGTCTTTTTTTGAACGGTGGTCATGGGGAACGCCGCTTATGGAATAGAACTTGCCAAGAAATGGAAATAATTAGAAAATATGCCTGGTTGCATACCGAGCTAGTACCATATATGTATCAGTATGTGATTACTGCACATGAAGGTGGTAGAAGATTACAGACAACATTAAGCAAAGGGAAATATCACTACATGTTCGGGAATGATTTTTTAATTGCCCCAATATATCAGGATTCAAAATCACGAGAAGTTTCTTTGCCTGATGGGCAGTGGAGGTATTTTTTTGAGGATACTGCCCTGCTCGAAGGTCCTAAAACATTCGAAAGAGAATTTCCGCTTGATGAATTCCCCGTTTATATTAAAGAAGGGGCTATTGTTCCATTAAATGTAACACGTCATTATACCGATTTAGGAGATAGTACATCTGATGGATTCATAACCTTTTTAATATTTCCGAATAATAAAAATTCCTTCAAATACTACAACCCTAAAACCTCTCAAGAAACTGAGATTTCTTATTTAAAGAAGGGAACAGAACTGATAATTACTCTTACAGGGGATGAATTGCCACATATTCTCAGAATTCATTCCTCCAAAAAACCAGATAAAGTATTTTGTGACGGTAAGTTGATAGCGCCAAAGTATTGGAATTATAACGTTAGTCAGAATAAGTTAATCATTAGGTCTAATCACGAAAATTGGTCAGGAGATTATACCATTCAATTCTAAAAAAAATGAATTTTAAAAAACAAGGAATAGGAATTTTGATAGTAGCCATGTCATTGGGTACCGCATGGGCAATTAGAGGGCAATTCGGGCATGAACAAGGTGCAGCCTGGGCCGGTGCGATAGGTGGTCTTGCGTTAGTTATGGTTTCACAAAGAAAAGATTGGTACGATAAAATGGTACTCGTGGCTCTCGCCTCTGCGTTGGGGTGGGGTGCAGGTGGTATGATTAGCTACGGAATGGTTGTAGGTTACGGTCGTGCCGATAATTTTATAAATGCTTTTTATGGGCTCGGAATGCTTTTTGTAATAGGAGCACTTTTCGGTTTTTTAGGAGGTGGTTTGGTTGGAATGGTCCTCGATTCAACGGAAAAGAAAAAGGTGAAATGGGGAGCTTTAATTTCTGAAATGGTCGCAGGTGGCTTGATTAGTTATTTCTTTCTAATTGAACAGATTGGCTTTAAAATGACACCTCCACGTTCAGAAGCATGGGCATTAATTCTTGGAGCTAGTTTAGCCTTATTATGGCATATGGCTCGTGAAAATAGGAATTCGCCAATACGAGTAGCGATTTTTTCTGCATTGGGTGGAGGTTTCGGTTTTGCCTTTGGTAATTTTTTGCATGTTATAGGAAATACCATGGAAATACCATTCAATATGTGGAACGTAATGGAGTATAGCATAGGCTTTTTTGGCGGTTCTGGAATGGCTTATGGTGTTTTTAGCTCTAAATGGCCTATTGAAGTGATAAAAGTTAAAAACTGGACAAACAGAGCTGCACTAATTATTCTTGTAGTGTTCATTCCTTTAATTGTATATCGCGAATCGCTTTCTTATGAACATTTAATGAAGCGTTTGGGTGATATTGCTTCATTAGAGTCAGTCGCGCTGATTAGTACTACGTTCGTTGCTATTTTATTAATACTCGTTGCGATATTGTTATTGTGGAAATTAGGTAACAGTCGATATATAATGAAAAATGTTGCTTTATTTCTTTTTGTTTATTTGATAACCTATGCAACTTTAAGTTATGTGGTAACCGGGGTATTTGCCGGACAAATGAGTTTAAACCATCATTTATATATTGTCAATATTGTTTTAATTTTTGCAATGTTCAAGAGAGGTAAATTAATTGGTTCTGAGTCGGTTTCCGAGGAGGTCAATTTTAAAAAATGGACAATTTTTTTCATAATTATAATTGTCTTTATTTCCATTCTTTCTTTGATCGCAGCCAATTTCCATGAAGGCCTTCCAGGTGGGCATAATAGATTTTAACAGAATAAGTTTAATATCCATATAGTTAATAATAAAGCGGTCGCTTAAAATTCCATTATATTAAAAATGAATAGTATTTCCCCCCGAAAGGAACTTGCAGGAAGAATAATTTTTGTCACAACATTTATGTCCATTGGTTATTCCATACTTCGGTATAATGTTATAGGAGATGTACCGTGGAGCGATGTACCTTTTTTTATTCTAAACAAAGGATTATCACTAGCTGCATTAATTCTTTTACTACTCAACTTTTCTTTAGGGCCATTAAAACAATTAGGCATATCATTACCAGATCAATTACTTGATGCTAGAAAATCATTGGGTGTTGTCGGATTTATCCTAGCATTTATGCATTTGATTATGAGCGTAGCTATTTTGAATCCGTCGTACTACCCATCATTTTTCTATGATGAAGGAATACTAAATGCCAGAGGAGGACTTAGTTTATTAACCGGCGTACTTAGTTTTGTATTTCTATTAATTTACTATGTTAGTTTTAAACAGGACCTAAAAAAACAATACAAAATTATTAGGGTTATTACCTCTCGTGAAGTAATTATGTGTGTTCTGTTTTTTATAGGTGCTCACTTATTCTTTTTTAGTTACCCCGGCTGGATAACTGTTTATAAATGGCAAGGAGGATTACCGCCGATTAGTTTGATTTCCTTTATTATATTAATTCTAGGATTAGTAATTAACTTAATCGGTAGAAAGTAGTTGATGATAAAATTTGGAGACTCTCAATGACTTTCTAGTTTTATTGTTTTTGAGTTAGGCTATGTAGTTCAATGAGACTTTTCTAGAACGATTGTTAAGCCAGTTTTTTACCTTTGGGCTAACTTATCATCAAAACAAACTCCATACTGCTATAGCGCAAGAACACAACTGTTTTAGGTTATATTATCGAAGAAATTTTATGATAATACCATGACCTTTGAGTTCTTTTATATACCGAAATGCTCAAGTAAAAAATGAATAAGACCTAAAAGAGGTGAATGAAATAATGGTTTTTTGGAAATAGATAATCTAATTTTCGGTATATCTTATCTAAAGTTTTTTCGGTAATCAGATGGTGTTTTTCCCATATTTGCTTTGAAATAATGATTGAAATTGGCAAGGTTATTATAACCACTTTCGAAACAAATCTGTGTAATTTGCTTATCGGTCTCTGCTAATAACTTGGCCGCGATTCCTACCCTTACATTTTTTACATATTCCATAAAGGTAAGCCCTGTTTTCTTTTTGAAAAATCTGCAAAACGAACTCGGAGCCATATTAAGTACTGATGAGGCATCCTCAAGCTTAATGCCCTCTTGAATATTTTGAAAGACATATTCGTAAATTTTATTTATTTTATCAATGTTTTTAGAGAAGACAGATGATTGATTCATAGGATTTGAAAGCTTCTCACGATCTTCAATTTTTATGAGGCTATTGAATATTTTCAATAATCCTATGTAATATTCCAATCCTTTAGTTTCAGACATTTCACCTAAAATTTCACGTATTTCAGTGTCATTTTCAACTTTAAAACGAATGCCACGATTGGATTGTTTAAGTAGGTCTACAACTTTTTCAAGTTCTGGCATTTTAAAAAAATCAGAATTTATTATGTTTTCTGAAAAGTGAGTTACAATGCAAGTAGGAGGTTCATTATTTTCAGCATCAAGTAGCTCCCAACAATGGGGTAAATCTGGTCCTAAGAGAACTAAATCTCCTGTTTCAAAACCAGAAATATTGTCTCCCACAATTCTACGACCGGTACCAGAGGTGATATAATTTAATTCAAAATTTTTGTGCGAATGTATTCTTGCATTCGAGGATAGGGGTAATTTCCTTGATATAAAAGAGTGATTATTCGGAACAAATATTCTTTCAAAAACGAATTCCATATTTAGGTATTTTAACTCTTATTGTCAATAATACGTAATAAAATTGATATACAGGTTAATATAACATAAGATTTGAATAATATTATTGTGGCATATGGAATTCGTTTAAAGTTACTTTGTAGTCTAGTATAGAAAAATCATGAGTTTAGAATTAAAAGGAATTATCCCACCAATGATTACACCATTAACCGAAAATGGTAAATTAGATGACAAAGGTTTAAGAAAGCTTATAGAGCATTTAATCTCTGGAGGTGTTCACGGTATTTTTTTATTAGGAACAAATGGGGAAGCACCCAGTTTGACCTATGATTTACGAAAAGAACTTATATCAAAAGCATGTGAATATATCGCAGGTAGGGTACCTGTGTTGGTAGGTATAACAGATACCTCATTCGAGGGTTCCATTGCTATAGCTAATCATTCAAAAGCGGCAGGTGCAGATGCTGCTGTAATTGCACCTCCTTATTATTTTCCTATTTCACAAAATGAAATGGTAGAATACCTCGAGAACTTAGTGCCTAAATTGCCTTTACCTTTTATGATGTATAATATGCCAAGTTGTACTAAACTACATTTGTCGATTGAAACTCTTAAAATAGCAAAAGAATTAGGTGCACTCGGCGTAAAAGACAGTTCAGGTAATATTGACTATCTGTATTCTCTTATAGCTGCATTTAAGAATTCACCAGAATTTGCTATCATTGTGGGAACGGAATCATTTTTACCTGAAACAATACAACACGGAGGCCATGGGGCAGTTGCTGGAGGAGCTAATTTTTTTCCGGCATTGTTTGTTGAACTTTACAATGCTTTGGTAGAAAACAATCTTGTCAAGGTTGAAGAGTTGCATCAAAAGGTAATGTCTCTTTATGATACAATTTACAGTGTAGGTAAATATGAATCAAGATATACAAAAGGTACAAAATGTGCCTTGGCCGTAATGGACATATGTGAAGACTATATGGCACTTCCACTACGGAGATTTGAAAGTAAAGAGCGCGAGAAAATTAAACGATATATTGAAAAGTTTAATGTCAGTATGATATAAAATTATAAATACCCTCAGATCAGAAGACATACCACTTTTTAGAATCTTCTTGGTCCGAGGCCAAACCAAACCAATAATAAATGAATTATCAACTCGGATTAATTGATACAGCCATTCTAGTTCTTTACGGACTCGTAATGATAGGAATGGGTGTTTATTTTTTAAGAAAAACCAAAACTTCTGAAGAGTTTATGGTGGCTGGTAGAGGTATTCCTGCTTGGGCCGCTGGTATTGCCGTGATGAGTGCTTATACAAGTAGTATCTCATATATTGCCGTTCCGGGAAAAGCTTTTGATTCGAATTGGCATCCGTTAATATTTGCACTTACAGCACTTCCAGTAACTTGGTATGTAACCAAGTATGTAATTCCTCATTATAGGAAGCATAAGATTATTTCAGTTTATAAATATTTAGAAGAAAAAATTGGGGATTGGGGTCGCGTATATGCATCATTATCCTTTGTTCTTTTTATGGTAGGGCGTACAGCAGTAATCCTATATCTTTCTTCCTTATTATTGACTTCTTTTATAGATATTGATATCGAAATGCTGATTTTAATTATTGGTGTTTTGACTATCGCTTATACACTCATGGGAGGAATGGAAGCCGTAATATGGACGGATGTTATGCAATCTATTATCATGATTGGTGGCCTTCTGTTCAGTGCCTATATTTTGACTACTGAAGTTTTTTCGAAACCCGATTTTTTGATTCAAAAAGCATTTGACATGAACAAGTTTAGTTTGGGCGATAGTTCATTTTCATTGAGTAGTAGAACTATTTGGGTCATGATTATTTATGGAGTCACAGAAAATATACGAAACTTAATGGCTGATCAAAATTACACCCAAAAGTATAGTGCGGTCGCTACGGAGAAAGAAGCAAAAAAATCTGTTTGGATTGCCATGTTGATTTATTTACCATTGACCGCAGTATTCTTGTATATAGGTACGGCCATGTTCGCTTTTTATTCTGGGTCTGCTCATGTTTTAGATCCATCAATTTTAAAAGGAGATGAAGTTTTTCCATTTTTTATAGCTACTGAATTGCCAGTTGGTCTTAAAGGGTTAATTATAGCTGCCATTCTTGCAGCATCTATGAGTACTGTAGATTCTGCTTTGAATTCATCTGCAACCGTTCTTTATCTTGATTATTACAAAAAATACTTTAGACCGAATGCTAGCGAAAAAAGTAGTATTAACTTCTTACGAATAACGACGGTAGTTTGGGGCTTCTTAGGAATTATTTTTAGCCTTTTGTTGATTAATGCGGAAAGCGCACTTGATATTTGGTGGCAAATCTCAGGAATATTCGGTGGTGGTATATTAGGCTTGTTTTTATTGGCAATATTCAATGTCAAACTTAATCAGTCACAAGGTATTATTTCGGTCGTTTTTAGTATTCTTATCATTATTTGGGGAACATTTTTAAGAGACTTACCAGAGAACTTCAAATGGCTAGAGTGCACTTTAGATCCTATTATCGTAGGTGCAGTTGCTACTGTAGGATTAATTATGCTGGCACTTGTTTTTGTACAATTCAATAAAAACAAAAAATAGAATACTGCTTATAATTTTGCTAGGCAACCGAATTTCATAAGATTTACTAGAATAACATGAGAAAAATTAAATGGGGTATAATCAGTACAGCGACTATAGCCATGGAGCAGGTTATTCCTGCAATGTTAAAAGGTGAATTCAGCGAAGTAGTAGCTATAGCTTCAAGGGGTATAGCTAAAGCCGAGAAGGCAGCTGAAGAGTTTAAGATACCAAAGTATTTTGGATCTTATGAAGATTTGCTTAATGATGATGAGATTGAAGCATTATATATTCCTTTGCCCAACCATCTTCATGTAGAATGGGCCATCAAGGCGATAAATGCTGGAAAACATGTCTTGATCGAGAAGCCGATGGCTATGAATAGCCAGCAAGCTATTGAATTATTGAAAGAGGCCGAAAAGCACCCTGACCTTAAAATCATGGAAGCTTTTATGTACAAATTTCATCCTCAGTGGATAAAAGCTAAAGAGCTGATAGAAACCGGTGAAATTGGCACTTTAAAAACTATACAATCTTCATTCTCTTTTTTTGATGACGATGCCGAAAGCATTACAAATAGTAAGGAGTTTGGCGGAGGTAGTTTGATGGATATTGGTTGTTATTCTATTTCTGTTTCACGATTGCTATTTGGTGAAGAGCCGAAAAGTGTATTGGCTTCAATTGAATATCATCCGGAATATGAAGTTGATATTTTAGCTACCGGAATTCTTGAATTTGAAAATGGGAGCTCTTCCTTTTTTTGTGCTACACAATTAGATTATACGCAACAGGCTCAAATTTTCGGTACAAAAGGTAGCATTCGATTTGAGCTTCCTTTTAATCCGCCCGACGACAGACCTTCTAAAATATGGTTAACGAAAGATGAAGAAGTAACTGAAATTGAATTTGAAATATGCAATCAATATACATTGCAAGCTGATGCTTTTTCATTAGCTATATTAGAAGATAAAGCGACTCCGGTACATTTAAATGATACTATAAGTAATGTGACGGTAATAGAGAAACTACATGAAAGTCAAGCATTAGGTAGGCGTGTTCACATTCAAAGCGAATAGTGTTAACAATTTGGTTGTATAAGAGTATTGGTTTTAAGCTAAGTGTAAGATTGTTTTGAATAGGGAATAAATTTATGATAAAGATATTAAAGTATCTTCCGATTTTTTTGATAGCGTTTTCATTTAACTTCACGTTACATGCACAACATAAGCATGCTAATGGTGAAGAACATCCTAGTCACTCGCATTATAAGGAGCATGATTCTACTCCTGCTCATAAATTGATATTTCCGTCAAATACACCTGATCGTATTATTTCGAATCTTACCGAAGATGCTGCACATACTTTTGCTGTAAATTGGCGTACCGATCAACAAGTATCGAATGGGGTGGTAGAGGTCGCTATGGCAACTGATGGCCCTGAATTTTTATTACGTGACGTTCGTAAAATAGATGCAATATCTGAAAAATTTGAAAATAAAAATAAGAATGAACCACTTGTTAAGGCTTTCTATCATTCGGCATTAATAAAAAATTTACAGCCCAATACAACTTATGTATATAGAGTTGGTAACGGGCTTAAAGATGATGGTTATTGGAGTGAATGGTTTCAAATTACAACTGCTCGAACAGATATGAGGGAGCCTTTTAGTTTTATCTATTTTGGTGATGCGCAAAACGATGTGAAATCATTATGGTCTAGGGTAATTCGTAAATCATACCGTCAATTTCCACAAGTAGATTTTATGTTACATGCTGGTGATTTGATAAGTGATAGGGACTCCAATTTGGAGTGGGGCGAATGGTTTCATGCGGGTAGTTTTATTCACGCCACAGTGCCAAGTGTTATGACACCAGGAAATCATGAATATAGAGACGGTGTTTTGACTTCTCTATGGCGACCACAGTTTACCCTACCTGAAAATGGTCCAACTGAAGAATTGAAAGAAACCTGTTTTGTAATTGATTATCAGGACATGAAATTGATTTCTATAGATAGCGAAGGTTTTGATGAAAGTATGGAGGCGAGGGTAGCCCAAGTAAAATGGCTCGATTCTGTATTACAATCAAACACCAAAAAATGGATAACAATAACTACGCATTATCCAGTGTATTCTACGAAAGAGGGCAGAGATAATTGGGAGTTGAGAGAGGCTATAAAACCTTTGATAGATAAATATGGGGTAGATTTAGTGTTGCAAGGGCATGACCATACCTATGCAAGAGGTTTTCCAGAAAATGAAGGTAAAGGATTAACGGTAGTAAAAGATGCGGGTACTGTTTATGCCGTATCTGTAAGTGGACCAAAAATGTATGAATCAGAAGACCAAGAATGGATGGTAAGAAGAGGTGAGTACACTCAACTTTTTCAGATTATTACAGTTTCTAAAAATACGATAACATATGGAGCTTATACGCCAATAGGCACACTTTATGATGCCTTTGAAATTATAAAAAAGAAGGGTAAAAAGAAATTGATAAACAGAGTGCCTGAAAATACAATAAGGTTGAAAAGTGATTTTGTAGAGCCTAAATAGATAAGGGTCGGTAAAAATACTAGCAACAAATTATAGGTCTTGAAAACATTATTTATTTCAAATTACTCTTCTCTGTCTCAAGTCGTATTTTGAAATATCTTTATTCAAATAATGAAAAATAAAACTTATAGCAAAGTATCAAGGTTGAACGAATAAATATTGCCCAAATTATCAGAGAAAAATATAAGTTTAACTTGGTCTTCCGCAAAACTGGCTTTGCTTGAAGTAGCATCACCATTTTTACCATTTATTTTGGTTTTTAATTGAATAAGCTCCTTAAACTGCCAGCGACCTTTTTTTGACACTATTTCATTTACGGATATGTAATACCGATTATTTTTTTTGTTTTTCACTGAATGTATTTCAAATATTCTTCCGGATTGAACATGGTTAATAATGGGACGACTCGGGCTTATTTCTGAGTTAAGGTTTTCGTAAGGTATGTTGGTCCATTTACCTTTTTTATCTCTTAATCGTAATACAAATTGGGGTTGACTTATTTTGTCTACACTATTCTTCGTGACCATAGCAAGTTCGCCATTTTCAAAAACAGTAGCATTTAAATGATCGTCTGCGTTATTGTCACCTTTCTGCACAATTATGGGTGCTGACCAGTTACTAATAGCGTCACCATCATAATGAATCATCTCATTTATGGTTTCTGTGTTTTGGTTTGACCAGATTACTGATACTTGTTTTTTTAGACTGACGATTAAAGAAATATCATCTTTATTGATGTCATCAGCGAGTGTAAATGGATTCGACCAATCTCTACCATTGAAAGAATGCCAAACCATGATTTTCTCATTCAGGTCTGCACAAACCCAAAATTGGTTTTTTGAATCTTGGGTTATGGTAGCAGTTTCAATAGAATGGCATTCTTTTGGAATGGGAAGATTAGCCTTCCATATATTTTTATATGTCTTATTCTCTTGGGAATATGTTATTCGTACTACATTTAAAACACATTCGCTAACTAAAACAATGTGGGCATCATCGCCCTTAGCCAATACGTCAGCTCGACTTGGTAAATTATGCCATGCTTGATTGATAGTAAATTTGCTCGTCCATCCTAAAGTGTCTTTTTTTAAAAGCTTAGGGCCGTCTTCGTCGCCTACTATTACCCATTGCCCATAATCGTTTGTCCATGATTTTGACTGAGGTTTGTCGGCTGTAGCGTCGCTGTAATTAACTTTAAATATAGGATTTAAAAATATTTCTGGTGTACTTTTTTTCTGAGAAAACACTTTATTACAACTTATAAATAGATATAAAAGTGACGGAAATAGAAGCGAAATTGTTTTTAATTTTATTGTATTGTTCATTTAGCGAAATTTAATTATTAACCTTTTCACTCAATGAAAAAAGGGTTTCATTAATTTTAAACATGTTCCTTTGATAACAGTATGTTTCATAAAGATTGCTTAAATCATACAAATAGGCATAATTCAATATATTAGTCGTTTTTCCAATAATAGAAATAACCATCTTCGGCACCAAGGAGCAAATCTGGCTTTCCTTCATTGTCCCAGTTAACGATAGTTGGACTGGTGGTATGGCCTGCAAGTTTTTTATCCGATAAATTACCTTTGAAATTAAAGCTAACCGTTTTTGATTTGGCATCTTCACCGATATTTTCTAGGAGTCCTGCATTTATACCATTAATCATAATATCGATATCGCCATCTTCATCCCAATCTCCAAAAGCTAATTTTCGCCTGCCACTTGCACCAAATTTTTTTTCATTGAGTCTTAATGGCCCGTTTGATTTATTGATAAATTCATTTTTGTGATTAAATGTACCGTTATTAGAGCTAAAGATTCGCTGGCCCGGTTTCAACATAAGCTCATTTCTACTTTTAAATCGTTCGTGAAAACTTAAATATCCCTCGGTATCCAATACTATTAAATCCATCAAGCCATCTTTGTTCCAATCTATGGCTGTAGGGGTGGTTCTCCATTGGGTTGCTAAGGTGCTCGGTTCGGGATTCCACCAGTACCAATCGGGTTTGGGCGTTTCACCTTCCCATTGCACATGAATGGCTTTTTCAGGTCCAAGTTTGGGTTTTCCTATGGTGCCTACATTTTCATACCAAACAACTTTCCCCCAGATAGAATTTAGAATAATATCCTTTAGACCATCATTGTTCCAGTCTGCAACAGACAAAGTTGTGTAGCCCCACTTTGCTTCACAGGGGCCTTGAATAGAACCACTTTCTCCGGCTTGGATCCTAATTGTTTCAATCTCGGAGAAAAGTAATTTTGGAGCATCCCATTTTGGAGTATCTTTTCCATCTAGGTTTTCGATAAATGCAATATATCCTGCGGAATTACCACAGATAAGATCTTCATCTCCATCATCGTCCCAATCAGTACTAAAAGGTGTGACCAATGCACCAAATTTTACATACTCGGCTTTTTGCTGAAAATACTTTGGGTTGTTAAAAATAGGCATACCATTCTTAGTTATACCGGTGTTTTCAACGAATGCCACCCGACCATCTTCGTCCCCCACAACCAAATCGATGTCACCATCCTTGTCCCAGTCAAAAGAAACGGGCAGAATCATTTCTAGGTCCATGGTTATAGTGCCTGTATCATTTTCTAAGTATTTACCCTTGGCATATTTTGGTTTTTCCCGCGTACCGATATTTTCGAACCACGTAAATTTATCCATGAATTCTCCACAGATAATATCTAAATCCCCATCATTATCGTAATCGTCGAAGTTTGGGGTGGGGGCACCATAGACATCAATTGGTTCTCCGCCTGCATTAATTTTATCTTTTAACTCGTAGGTGCCATTTATGTTTTCAATCAAATAGACGTAGCCATGAAGCGGCCCATTGGTCCAGATTCCCTTGTCATCAAAGGCATTGTCCCATCCATAATCTTCACCATCTTGAATACCAACAATGATATCCAAGTCACCATCATTTTCGTAATCAACATATTTCCATTGATTGAATCGAATTTTATTGTGGAGTTTTTCAAAAGCATTACCAGGGTATAGTATTTTGGATTTTTTTGCAAAAGTATTTTTAAAATCTATCAATTCTTCGCCAGGACGTAGGAAACGAGGCTCTCCATTTACATAAGATACTTGAATATGCTTTACTGGGTCATCGCTAACTTTAACGGCCGGGGCAAAAACAGGAAATGAATCTCCACTTGTATTCTCGAAGAAGAATATTCCGTTGAAAGGTACGTCGCTACAAGAAACCAGTAGGTCATAATCCCCATCATTGTCATAATCCATAGGTAGTGGTGAAGCCCAAAGTCCTACTCCTAGATCAACAATTAAGTCTGGATTATTGTACGCTAACCTTTCAAATTTAGGCGAACTATTAGATGATACGGTTTGGGTTTTATCATTAAGATCATATGCTAGAATACAGAATATGAGAATTAAAAATAGTGGTTTGTACCAATTCATAAGGTGTAAATTCAGGTTTAAATAAAAATAGTGATGTCAGCTTTAAACTACTGCATGATTCTTGATATTTTTATATGGAAATTTAACCTATTTATCAAAATTCTTAATTTGATATAAAACAGGAATAGTTTTAGTATTTTTATTTGAGTAAGTCTTACTTGCCCTGTATCATGGTGTTATTTTTGGTAAAATCAATATTTTCTTATGATTGCTTGAAAAATACTTTTTTTAGTATAGGTTAAAATTTAATGTATTTTAATCAATAATGATGAAACAAGCCCTGTGCTATATCGGTAATTTTAGCCACTGATATAATTCTGTAAATTATGAGAAAACTAATAGTTGTTGTGGGTTTGATTTTTACAATAGTAGCAAATGCTCAAGAGTACAAAGATGTTCCATATCTTCAAGATTACGCTGTAAAATTTGCGCTGAATGAGGCCAATTTAGAAACGACCCTGTTACAGGTTAGAAGTGATCGAAATTTGGCAATAAAAATGCTTTCAGTGGATGGGCTTTTAAATGCATATGAAAATGTATTGTCTTCAGATATGCAATATAGGCCCCTTACTGATATGAATATAATAGCTTTAGATAGCTATCAAAATCAATTTGTATATCTGACTAACACCTCTGTTTTAAGTAATGCTTGGGGAGGAACTTTTGAGGCAGAACATGGTTTACAGAAACCAACACATTTTGCAATGGGTTCAGATTTTACTGCTTTAGTATCATCTTCTAATAATCTAAAGTTAATCAGTAAAAAAGGAAAGATTATTTGGGAGACTAATCAAAATGGATTGAACCCTATTTCACTACAGTATGATGAACAGAAAAATCGTTTTTTACTTTTAAATGAAAATGCTATTTATGTAATTTCACTTGCAAAGCCTGAATTGAAAAAGTTGTACTCTGGGTTAAATTTAACTGCTATGGCGGTTTATGAAAATGATATCGTTGTAGGTACAAATGATGGGGTCTTCACTTTATCTGGCACAACTGCAATAGCGAGCGAAGTGAATCAAAAATTACCTTGGACAGAAATTACTGCAATTAAAAATATTAATGATGAACTATGGTTTGGATCCACAAAAGGAGCGTTTAAACTTCGTGAAGATGGAAAATACGATTATTATGCTTCAGAACGATGGTTGGTTGATGATGCGGTAATTGATATTGCTGAAGGGCCAGAAAATAGTGTGCTAATTGCTACGAAAACAGGCTTGTCACAAGTAAAATTTGTGTCGATGACACTGGCTGAAAAAGCTGAGTATTTTCAAAAAATTCAACGATTACGTCATATTCGATATGGTTTTACGGCTAATCTTGAATTAAAGACCCCTGGTGATTTAACGACTGGTTACTACCATGATACTGATAATGATGGGTTATGGACATCTATGTATTTAGCTGGTGAATTGTATCGCTATGCGGTTACTAAAGATGAGGATGCAAAACAAAATGCATATGAAGCTTTTGAAGCAATGGAAAGGCTAACAGCTATTACGCCAATGCATGGTTTTCCGGCAAGATCATTAGAAAGGGACGGTTACGAAGTTGGCCTACATGCTAACGGATTTTCAGGGGAGTGGTATAAAAAACATGTAGCCGAAAATGGTAGAATTTGGAGATTGACTGAAGATGAAAAATGGAGATGGAAATCTACAACAAGTAGTGACGAAACTTGTGGGCATTTCTATGTGCATGCACTTTTTGCAGAAATAGCACCAGATCAAGAATGGAGGGATCGTGCGATACACCAACTCAAAATACAAATGGACCATATTATGGATAATAATTGGTATTTGGTTGATTGGAACGGTGAGCCTACGGCGTGGGGTAAGTGGAATCCTAAGTACGTAAATAGTTTTCCGATAAATGTGGGTGATAGAAGATTGAATTCTACACTTATACTATCATTCTTACAAACAACATATCATTTTACAAAGGATGAAAAATATAAAAAGGCAGCTCTTAAGTTAATTAAAAAATATGGTTATGATGAAAATGCAAATCGACCGGCAACAACCATTGGCTTTGAAGAAGGAGAGTATTTGAGTGACAAATGGAACCACTCCGATGATGAAATGTATTTTTTAACCATCCCAAGTTTTGTTAATTATTCGTTTACAGAAGAACAGCGAGCAAAGCATTTTGAAACGGTTAAGAGTCATTGGGAAGTAGAACGTTCAGAGAAAAACCCATTGTGGAATTACCTTTTTGCATTAACAGGTAGTACAACTATTGACAGCGAAGAATCTGCTTGGAATTTACGTGAATTTCCAATGGACTTAATAGATTGGAAAGTAGATAATAGTCATCGTAAAGATTTGATTGAAATTGAACCTAATTTTAGGAGCCAAACGTATTCTGAAGTGTTACCTGGTGATGAACGTGTTCTACACAAACATAATGGCGCATATAAAAATAATGGGGGTAATGCTAAACAAGAATATGCACCTTATATTTATCTGTTACCTTATTGGGCAGGCCGTTATGCTGAAGCAATTAGTGCGCCAAAACATTAAAATAATCATTGTAGAAAATACTGGTATACCAACAATAAATTAATGTTATAATGAAAAAAATCAAGTATGTAGTCCTTTTTGTAGCCGTCTTTTTTGTCTCTTGTGCAAGCTTAAAGAACAAGACAGACCTTAATGAAACATTACAGGTATTTAATTCGGCTAATGCAAATACAGTTCTTGTTGCAGCACATAGAGGAGCCCATATGGGTAATTTTGAAAACTCTATTGCATCTGCAAAGCAAGCGATCAGTTTAGGTGTTGATATTATAGAAGCTGATGTGAAAACTACAAAAGATGGATATTTAGTTTTAATGCATGACTCAAGTATTGATAGAACTACTACAGGAAAGGGTAAGGTTGAAGAATTAACTTTAGCTGAAATAAGAAAGTACAAACTTAAAGCGCCTTACGGTAGAATAAGTGAAGAAACCGTGCCCACCTTTGAAGAGTTTTTAAAAGTAACCAAAGGTAAAATAATGATTGATGTTGATATGAAAACTGATAATGTTAAGGGTATTTTAAAAGCAGTTCATGCACTAGCAATGCAGAAGGAGGTTTTTTATTTTGACAATGATTACGACCAATTAGATTTAATAAAAGAATTGGATAAGTCTGCGCAACTTATGCCTAGGGCCTATTCATTACAAATGGCAGATTCTGCCATTGTGAAATTTGCTCCGCCTGTCATACATATTGATTCAAAATTTAATACCAAAGAGGTTGGTGATTTGTTGAAAAAGAACAATTCAAGAATTTGGATAAATACTTTGGGAGAAAAGGATGCGCTTATCCGATATGGTAAAGGAGAAGAAGTTCTTCAAGAACTTATAAGATACGGGGCAAATATGATACAAACCGATGAGCCTGAAATGCTTTTGGAACTTTTAAGATTTAAGGGGCTACATAATTGATTATGAGGCTTTTAGTTTGTTTTTTTAAGGATGTGTAAAGATGGATTGATTATCTGGAGAAGAGATAAGACTAGGAAAACGAGCTTAGAGTTTTTAAGTTATCAAAAATTTTGACGGTTATATTAGTTATTTATAATTGGTTAAATAATAAAAGAACTTTATCTAATACACTCTTTCTTACAACTAATACAGTTTGTAATTATTGCATTGCACGTATACCAACCTTAAAAGTACTTTATATTTTTTATAGTTTACATTAATAGGGGTTTAGGCAATTATAACAAAATCACTATTTACCTTTTGATTATCTTTTATAAGGTTAAAATTGATTAACGATTTATTTATAAGTGTCTTTAATGATTTAAAAGAAGGTGATTTTTGTATGTATTGATTAGCACCATCTTCTTTAAGTTGATTTACTTCTCTTTGGCGATATGATGTGGAGTAAACAATTACGTGAATGTTAGCGAATTTAGTGAAATTTCTAATATCGGCCAGACATTCGAACCCATCCATTATCGGCATATAAAGGTCAAGAAATATTACATCGGGTAGTATTTTATCAGAAAATAACTTGTCCATAAGATCTACTCCGTTGTCGAAATGAGTAACTTTCGTTTCTATTGGAATTTCCTTCAGAGCATCCATAAATATTTCGCGGTCTTCGTTATCATCATCGGCCAAGTAAATATTTATAACATTCATGTTTTATATATTTATATCAAATTTATCTTAATTGTATATAGCAACTTGCCTGCTATTTTAAACGATACTTTACATCCTTAATTTGTTATCTCCCAATAAAATTAGCGTATTATGTTTTAATTTTATGCTTCAAACGAATTGGAAAATATCGCTAAACACTTTAATAACTCTGGACATGTTTAATTCCACCTTTAAATTTTATTGGCCAATAGAGGAATTATCTAAGTCAAGGCTTACATAAATTTATATAAGCAAAATTTCATTTCATTTCCAAACAACAGAAATATATTATGTTGAAAAGTGTTACAGAGAGTAATTCAGCTAGGATTATTTATTAATGGGTTAGATGTTAAACGTAACAATCTTTTTTGATAGATAAATCGAATAATATGAGGGAAATATAACTGTTTAAAGCATTTATTATCAACAGTAATAAAAATTTTATTAAGTAATTAAAATATTGATAATATAATCTCTGAAATAAGTTTAAAGCGACTAAAAAAAAATAGCATAATACAAAACCGAATAAACGTTGAATATGACCTGTTTTAAAAAAAATTCAGTTAATAAAAATATGTAATGCGGTAAAACTTTTAATAATTAAATTATAACTTCTCCCCAAAATAATGCCCTACATGAATGAATAAAAAGAACTTACACATTTTATTAGCTGATGATGATTTAGATGATTGTGATTTTTTTAAGGATGCCTTAAATGATATTGCAATTCCCCCAAGGCTTACAACTGTCAATAATGGTATAGAACTTTTAAATTATCTTTCTAGGCACACAGAAACGTATCCTGACATCATTTTTCTTGATCTTAACATGCCCAAAAAATCTGGTATAGAATGTATAAAAGAAATAAAATCGGTAAATAAAATATCTCATATTCCTATAGTCATATATTCCACATCCTATGATAGAGAGGTAGTTGACCAATTATTCGATATGGGTGCTCATCATTACATTCAAAAACCAGGTGCATTTACTAATTTAAAAAAGGTAATTAGTAAAGCCATAAAATTATTTAATGATAGTAACCTACCCCCATTACCTTCAAAAGAAGGTTTTGTTATTAAACCTTGAATTATAATATGGCTTCGGATAATATGGATTATAATTTTTTGCAAGGTGGTGGAGACATGGGCGAACTTATCAGGTCGCGTGATTGGAGTTCAACATCTATAGGTCATCCAAAAACATGGCCACAACCCTTAAAAACAATGGTCAGCGTTATGCTAAACAACCCGTTTGGCATGTATATAGCATGGGGAAAAGAATTTATACAAATCTACAATGACGGTTATCGACCAATCTTAGGGACCACCAAACATCCTCATGCTTTAGGGATAAGTTCAAAAACTACTTTTTCTGAAGTTTGGCATATCATCGGGTCAATGTTTGATGGCGTTATGAATGGAGAAGCCGTCGGATTTCCTGATTTTATGTTGCCTTTAGACCGAAATGGATATGTTGAAACTTGTTATTTTGATTTTGCTTACAGTCCAATACCACTTGAATCTGGAGAGGTAGGTGGCGTATTAGTCACGGTTATAGAAACAACCGCCAAAAAGAAAGCTGAAGATGACCTTAAGGATAGTAAACATGAATTAGAATTTGTATTGGATGCAGCGCAACTTGGCACCTTTGACTATAACCCAATAATCGATAAATTCTCTGGAAACACGAGATTAAAAAGGTGGTTTGGTTTGCCATCGCATGAACAAATTGAACTACCCTATGCAATAAATGTTATTGCGAACGAAGATAGAGAACGGGTAACGAAAGCCATTCAGGAAGTATTAGATTTTTCCTCAGGAGGCAATTACGATATAGAGTATAGCTTTATCAACCCTATTTCCCAAGAAAGGATTATTGTCCATGCAAAAGGTAAAGCTTGGTTCAATGAACAAAACGTAGCGTATCGCCTCAATGGCACTGTAGAAGATGTAACCAACAAAGTGTTGGCAAGAGAAAAAATCAAAGAAGGCGAAAGAAGTCTTCGACTTATGATCTTACAGGCTCCTTTTGCCATTGCAATATTTAGAGGAACTGATTATCGTATTGAAATTGCAAATAAATTTGCACTTGAAATTTGGGGCAGAACAGAAGAACAGGTTCTGAATATTCCTCTCTTTGAGGCCAAGCCCGAACTTCAATCGCAAGGTATTAAGGAAATTATAGACAATGTTTTAGATACCGGCAACCGTTTTGCAACATCTGAAATGCCCGTTAAGGTAATACGAAACAATATTTTAGAGACCGTATACCTAAATTTTTCTTTTGAGGCACTTTATGATGCTAATCATAATATAAACGGAATCATGGCCGTAGGCATTGAAGTTACCCCTCAGGTGGAAGCGAGAAAAAAGGTAGAAGAAAATGAACAGAGCCTACGTTCTTTAGTAGAAAGTGCCCCTTTCCCCATTGCGGTATATACAGGCGAAGAAATGCGAATTTCACTTGCCAACCAATCGATCATTGATGTATGGGGCAAGGGAAATGATGTGATCAATAAATTATATAGTGACATCTTGCCCGAATTGCAAAATCAAAAAATATTTGAACAAGTACGGGGGGTACTTCACTCGGGAACTCCTTTTCATGCGAAAAACCAAAGAGTTGATTTAGAAATAAACAATGTATTAAAAACGTTCTATTTCAATTATAGCTTCACCCCTATAGCAGATATTAATGGTAATGTCTATGCGGTAATGAATACAGCAGCAGAAGTTACAGAATTGAATGAAGTCAAACAAAAAGTAGAGACCGCGCTTTCTGAAATTAAGCTTTTCAAGTTTATGGCCGATACTGCTGCCGATCCTTTTATTCTTATGGATGGGGATGGACATTTTGTTTACTTAAATCAAAGTGCCCTCAACAAATGGGGATATTCTGAACAAGAAATTTCCAATTTAAAAGTTCCTGATGTTGATATCATTTACGATGATAAAAAATATAAGGAGGCATTTAAACGGGCAAAAAGTGAAATTTTACCTCCTTTCGAGACCATGCATAAAAATAAACAGGGGATTATTTATCCTGTGGAAATTAATATGGGAAGTGTTCAAGTAGATAATAAATATATGTTATTCGCTATAGCTCGAGATATTAGTGAACGAAAAAAAGCCGAAAAAGATGTAATTGATGCCTATCAGAGAGTAGAGGAAAGTGAAAAGAGGTTCCGTAACTCCGTTATGCAGGCACCCCTAGCTATTTCGATTTTTAGAGGTAGTGAAAACATAACCGAAATGGTCAATGACCATTATTTGAGGTTAATTGATAAAACAGAAGATCAATTTGTAGGCAAACCACTTTTTGAGGTATTGCCACATGTTGAAGAGTCTTTGTCACCCATTATTACCGATATTTATAAAACGGGAATTCCTTTTTACGGAAATGAATTTCCTGTTAAATTGAACCTTCATGGAACATTAGAGACCTCATACTTCAATTTTGTATACCATCCTTTAAAAGAAAATGATGTTATAACGGGAATTATGGTCGTAGCTACAGAAGTTACCGAAACTGTAAAAGCAAAACATATTATAGAAGAAAACGAAGAAAAGCTTAATCTTATAATCGAAGCAAGTGAATTAGGTGTTTTTGATGCTAATTTAATATCAGGTGATATTACTGTTTCCGAACGATGTTATAAAATTTTAGGTTTTCCAGGGGAGAATAATTTAACACATGAAGATTTAATCACTAATCTACACCCTGACGACCTGCCAGAAAGAAAAAAGGCATTTGAAAAAGCATTTATATCAGGCAATCTACATTACCAAGCAAGAGCACTATGGAAAGATCAATCTTTACATTGGATAGATGCAAAGGGCAAAGTCTTTTATGACGCAGAGAATAGACCCGAAAGATTACTTGGAACCGTAAGAGATATCACAGAAGAACGCAATTTTCATCAACAGTTATTAGAGCGAGAAGAAAAATTTCGCTTATTGGCTGACTCTATGCCACAATTTGTGTGGACTTCAGATCCCGAAGGCGAACTAAATTATTTCAATCAATCTGTTTATGATTATTCAGGGCTAACACCTGAAAAAATAGCAAAAGATGGATGGCTTCAAATTGTCCATCCAGATGATAGGGAAGAAAATATTAAGGTTTGGAAACATTCAATAAAGACTGGAAACAACTTCTTATTTGAACATCGTTTCCGTAACCTTCATGGTGACTATCGATGGCAATTAAGTCGTGCAATTCCACAAAAAGATACAGAGGGAGAGATAAAAATGTGGGTAGGAACCAGCACTGATATTCAAGATCAAAAAATGTTTAGCGCAAAACTTGAGAATATGGTTCAACTGCGAACGAACGAGCTGCAACAAAAAAACATTGACTTGGAAGAAATGAACAAAGAGTTACAGTCGTTTGTCTACATATCTAGTCACGATTTACAGGAACCTTTGCGGAAAATTCAAACTTTTGCATCACGAATTCTTGAAACAGAATATACAAGCTTAACTAGCAGAGCCAAAAATGATTTTAATAAAATAGATAAGTCGGCGTTTAGAATGCAGAGATTAATTCAAGATTTACTTGCCTATTCAAGAACTAAGGTCGAAGAAATAAACTTCGAAACTGTAGATTTAATTGACGTAATTGAAGACGTAAAAGAGACACTAAGTGAAGAATTGAATAATAACGATGTAAAGTTTCAACTTAGTGTTAACTGTGAAGTTAAAATCATACCCGTACAATTCAAGCAAATCATTCATAATCTAATAAGTAATTCAATAAAATTTGCTAAAAAAGAGCAACAGATATTAATTGAAATTAATTGTGAAAAGGTATTAGGTAGAAATACAAACTTTAAAACTTTAAATGAGGATCAGTTCTATTGCCATATTAGTTTTTCAGATAATGGGATTGGTTTCGAAAAACAGTATAGTGAAAAAATATTTGAAGTTTTTCAGCGATTGCATAGTAATGATGAGTATTCAGGTACTGGTATCGGCCTTGCAATTGTTAAAAAAATTATTGAAAATCATAACGGATTCATATTTGCAAATAGTGCGACCAACGAAGGTGCCACTTTTCATATTTATATTCCTGAATAATATTTACATATGAAATTATAATTCCAAAGTAAGTTAGATTGTATGTTGAAATAGGTGATATTTAATGTGGGT